>Ga0067045_1002609_pt1 | contig 87630 bp, 83 predicted proteins | sample TerdegcTABiofilm_FD_59184 | JGI IMG/M metagenome (GOLD analysis project Ga0067045, IMG submission 59184) | Combined Assembly of (Gp0054472, Gp0054536) Wastewater bioreactor microbial communities from Singapore -Terephthalate degrading...
CTCCCAAACCAAGCTCAGTCCTGCTATTCGATGCGCAAAATCATCGAACAAGATTAGCTCTGTCCCCAGGGCCTGACCTCCTGCGGCTGGTCACTACAACCAGTCTCTACCTCACCACAGGATTCTCATCACTCTTCATCGCTGACACCGGCTCCTTTTTCTTGCTATAGCCAGGTCATGGCTCTATAAAAAGCTACAATTCCAAATCCAGACGGTATTCCATGTACATTGATTTGCATGAGGTGCGAGATGGCTCGGAATGACCAAAGACACACGCTGCCGCACTCTTCGACGTCACGGGATAAGGCCGCAGAGCGAGAGATGATGAGCCGGAAGGTCAGGGAATTGATACGCGGTCTTTTGAAGAGAATGCCGCAATCAGATCTTGTCAAGATCTTGTATTCTGTCCAGCGCTGGCAGGATGAGGACGCCACTCGGGACGAATTGTTTATTCCCGTGCCACCAGGCAGAAGCCCGATGAAAGGATCTCAGACGAGTATCAATGTCAAGAAGGGGGGGTGCGGAGCCTGACGAGGGGGAAGAGCGATTGCGCAAGTGGCGTCTGAAGGTCAAGGAGTCATTGGAGGCCAAGCGCCAAGAAGAGCTTTTCAATGAAGTTATGGACGAGGTTGACAGGATGAGTTATGAAACTCTGAAACACCTCTCCCAATCATTACTCGCTCTAGGAAAGCGACGGTGGTAGGAGAATGCTCCAACTCCAACTCCATCTCCTGCTCTAAACTGATGAGCGGTAGGCCTGATGCCACAGCCCTTTTATAGTAAGTGACAAAATTTTTGTCCGAAATAGCGCGGTCTGCCAAGACCTCGCGGGGTAACGTTTGTGTCCCTTCATAGCTTGGTAGGAATCCCGCAGGTCTTTTTGTTGAGCTCTCTACGATCTATGACCCAGTTGAGAGCTTGTATGAGGCGATCTGCTAACTCTTCTCGGGACCTTGCATAGAAATCTGAGAACCATTCTCCTTTCATTAGATGCCAGAGCCGCTCAATAGGGTTAAGGTCAGGAGAATAGGGAGGAAGAAACACTCTCTCAAAACGGCCCAATTCCAAGGACTTGCTTTTATGCCAAGAAGCATTATCCAAAATCAAGAGATTTCGCTTCCTCTCGAAAGGAATATCTGCATTAGCGTTGTCGAGAACGATTTGAAATATCGTGGTATTAGAATGCGGAATCATGAGGGCGTAAAACTCTCCAGTTCTGGGACAAACCAGTCCTGTAGCGCTCATGCGTATGTGTGTTCCTTGATACGGCTGGCGGATTTTCTCACCCTTTTTTGCCCAGCGCCTCCGTGGGCGAGGATCTCCTTCCATACCGGTTCCATCGAGATACCAAAGGTCGATCTCCGGATCTTTCAAGTAGCTTATTATCTGCTCCACAAAAGCCTTTCTCTTCTCCTCGTCTTGGCCGTTGGGCCAGGGTCGAGGTACTTTCAAGCGAAAATCTTTCTGGTGCAACCAACGCAATACGGTACGATACCCGATGTCTTGGTCGAGTTCCTTGGTCAAATAGCCGTGAAATTTCTTCGACGTCCAGTGGGTGTAGTTTACCCATTCGGGGGGCTCAATCAGCTCCTCGCAATGTGCGCTCAGCTCACGAGTGAACTTGCCTCGGCGCCCCGTGTGGGCACCTTCGATGAGACCGTCAATGCCCCGAGAGTTGAAGCGCCCAACCCAACGGGACAATGTGCGCCTAGATATGCTGTAAAGAGCCGCCACTTGGTCAGAGAAGAACCCCAAAAGCAATGCCTTCATGGCCATCAGACGAATATGAGACCGCTTCGATACAGCAGCACCAGCAGCAATCTCAAGCTCTGCCAGTGTGCAGTTCTCCGGGTTGGGTATGTTGGGGGTTCGAGCCATGCCCAGGACAAATCATATTCGCGATCCGATCGCGAGAAAATTCTTCCGGTCATCGGACAAAAATTTTGTCACTCATTATAAGAGCTGCCAAGCCACACCAAACGAACCGGTAGTCTGTTCAGTTCTGCCTCCAGGAAGCGGGTTAAGGGTGCTCCGGATTCTCAGAGCGACTCATAACGCGGCCGGAATTCACAGCAGCCGAAGGATCCGGATAACTTCGTCTGCCAAACCAATGTCCATTTCGGCAGTGGATTGGAGTGCGGCCACGGTGGAATTTTCCGGAGCATAGTCGGCATTATTCCGGTCGAAGCGAAGCCTGCGGAGATTCACGAAGATGGTCATTCTGAGCCTATCCTGGCTCACGCCAAACTGGTCGATCACACGAACGTGTTTGTCTGCCGCACGCCGAAATTCCTCTTGCGTCTCGGAAGGGAGGCTCTGATAGGCTAGATTGAACGCTGCATAATAAGCGCGGCTAATCGAGGAGCGCAATTTGGCGTCCGGCAAAGACACCCTCTCATGGATATCGGCCAACTCCTTCGCAACGTTAAGATACTCTCTCCAGTCGAATCTATTTGAAATGGACATGAAGCAATAGTTTTCCTCTTGAAAAATCTCGTTCAAACCACTCCACGTCCAGACGTCTGAGCCGCTCCACTGTTTCGTTGGGGGAGAACCGCGACGCTATAAGAAGCATCAACTGCTTGTGCTCGGGAGTCTCGCTATCTGCAACCACGTTCAGGGTCAGTTCGGCGTCTGGGAAGTGTCTTTGAATTACTTCATACGCGTCGAGCAGCATGAGGAACAATGCCGGCCACTTTCCTAGATAGCTCAAAACCCTCTCAAGATTCTCGACAAAAAAAAGTTCCTGGCTAACAAAAAACTCGTTGAATACGGACATCAAAGAGGTGGTACCGCTTCCCTGCCGCTTCCCAATATCATGATGCATAGTGGCACCAACTGCGAAGCCAGGAGAGACTGTACGGCCCAGTGTGCGCCTTCCCTCGAGCTCTACGCAAATCCCCCACATCTCTTGAGATGGGAGGTTCTCCGGAGGCGCTTGGAACCGCCACGGACCATTGACTACCTTGAAGTTTCCAAGAGTTGAACCGTGCTCATCGACTGGACAGAGCTGCATGCTCAGTGCTCTGGACTCGTAACCAGAATAGGCGGACCATCCGATTGGCATCTAATTCGCCTTTCTCTCAAATCGCTTGCGCAGCGTTGTCGTGATCGACTCTTTGAAAACCTCTCGAAGATGCTCGTGGGCTAATTCGATCCAGTTCTTCCAATCGGTCAAGGCCAGGGTGTCTGCGCGGGCGAGGTAATAATCGAGGTCAAGCATGACCGCCAACAAATCTGGCGTTCCAGAATCGGTACTGGCGAGCTGCACCTTCAAAATGTCTCTGCCTTGCTCAAGCGCGACCTCAATTCCGGTTATGAACGCATGGAACCCCTTGAGGCGCTCGACTTCCACAAACGGTCGGAAATTGAAGTGTTCTTGAAGTGCGTCGTCCTGACACGGCATCTCGATCCGGTTGATATACCGGAGGCCTATGCGCTCGAATGCCTGAGGCTTGCGGACATCCGAATACGCGGCGAATCCCCTCTCGATCAGACGCAAGAACTCATCCCACGTCGAGTACGGGGCCAGCTTGTGAATCGAGACAAAACCTCGGCCGACTTGCATGAGAGCGGTCTTTTCGCTGTTTCGTAACCTTGCTAACTCCTGAGACTGGAATCTCTGTCGTAGTCCTTCCCGGCCGGCCTGAATAGTGGCATCGAGGCGGTGAAATGGACTTGTCACGGGGAATACGTCCTTCACTTTTTCGTAAATCAGGCCAGGCACCACGATGTCCCACTCGCGATCTTCCCGGAACCAGAATTCGCACATCGCCTCCGTAATAGGCCATTCCTGCACACTAGAAGACATTTCCAATGCCACTCCAGCACTTGTGACTTCGCGCCTGAGGACGGTACACGTTCTTTGGCGTTTTTCGGTCGTCATCTCGCATCGTCTTACCATAAAAGGTTCGCCAATGCACCAGATTCTTGTCACGCTGAGGTCATGATCCAAATAGCACCTCATGAGTTAAGTCACCCGTAGTAAAGCCGCGGGCTTACCACTCGATTATTGATCAAGCAGCGAGCCGCCCCCCGCAAGCGAATGCTTGCCAAGCTGCGAGAATTTGCTTTGACGAGCGTTGGCAAGACGTCTAGATTCTCTCTTGGATAGGTAACGACCGTTGAGAGATTTCAAAGGGAAAGGCCGTGGGCGATCGATCGAGGGATTGGCTTCAGCAGGCGATTCGAGATTTGGACCAGGCTCGATCATCAAGACAGGAAGGTCGCCACGAATGGGCCTGCTTTGCAGCCCATCAGTCCGCAGAAAAGGCTGTGAAAGCTCTTCACCTCGCGCATGGTCAGGAGGCATGGGGGCACGTGATAGCGACTCTCCTTCGCGAGCTTCCCATAGATCCTTCGTCCGACATGGTTGAAAAAGCCAAGGTCCTGGATAACTTCTACATTCCCACTCGATATCCCTACGGGCATCCGGATGGGGCTCCTTTCGAGCATTATGGCCCCCTTCAGAGTGAGCAGGCGATCAGCTATGCCAGTGAGATCCTTGAATTCGTCCGTGTTCAAATGGACGGACCTCCGGACAGTTGAGGCGGCAGTCCGCGCCTGGGCAAAAGAGGCTGTAAGCGCCCACCCGGAGATCATGAGGCTCGGTTATTTTGGCTCTTACGCAGGCAGGAACAGAGCAAAGAGGAGCCCCTGACAGAGGGCTCCCCACGACAGTCGCTTTTTCGGGTGACTAGCCTGCCGACACAGGCAAGATGCGCAGAACTTCCTTTATGTCCGCCAGATCGGCGAGTTTTTCGATCCGGATGATGCCGATCACCATGTTTCCGGCAGTTGCCGAGTACGAGATTTCTAATCCCTTTTCCTTCAGGGTCGCAAGGATCTCATCCGTTCTCTTCGCAAGCGAGACCTGGACGAGGGTCGTGCCGCCCTTCACGGATACCTTGCCGTAAGTGTAATCCACCACGGGCTTCTTGAGATCGAGTAGAGCCCGCAGTTCTGGATCGAGCTTTGTTTGGATGGCCAGTGCCTCGGAATCGCTTTCGTCTTCAGGTTTGCTAGACAACTCCCGTTCCTCTTTCGCAAGGCCGTCTCGTGACGGGAGATGGCTCGATTTCCCAGCCATCTCGTCCAATTTCATCTCCGCAGGGACACTGGCTTGACCGCCGGGAACGACGTTTGCCGAGGAGACCCCAGCCTTGGTGCGGGCAAATACCCCTATCGTGGGAATTCCTCGTCCTTCGTAGCGCTCGCCGAGAGCCTGAGCGGTCGGTGCCATCGTCGAGAAAGCTGGAGAGGCAGCACCTTGAGGCATAACCGAGGACTTGTCTCCGAACACGCCTTCACGACTCACGCCATCCGGCATTTCCACGGGAACGATGACCTTGGTAGGTTTGCCTCCGATAGTGACCACTGTCTCTTCCACTGCCACGAAGCTGGTGAATTGGGTCATGATCCTATGCTCTAACGCAACCTTGATGACGCTGTCCCGAATATCTGTCTTCACAGTCCCGCGCTGGAGTCCCATCCAATCCCGCCCCATCAAGTCGTCCACTTTGGCTCGGGCCCAAAGCGAAGCGAGAGCGCTGTGAGCAGGCTCTTTTTCTGGCAGCGTAACCTCCAGAGTCTCCTCGTACGGTCTTCCGCCGCTCCTGCCCTTTATGGTGACCGTCCCCTTTCCCGGAGCGGTGTATCGCGCCTTGAAGACGAGCGGCTTTTGGTCCCACAGATCGGAGATGGCTTCAGGATAGATTTCCTCGAGAGAGATGCCTCTGGTGGTGAGGCTCACGTCGGTAAGCACTGGGGTTGAAATGCGCTCATAGAACTTCTTGCCCACTTCTTCTGCGGAGCTGTTAAGCAATACGTAGTCCACTTCCCCTCCCCCAACCCTGGCCATGGTGTCCAGAAGAAATCTGTTGACCGAATTTCCCGTGCCAAAGGGAAACCACCGACTCGTGCCTCGCAAGCGCTGTACGAGAGAGACAATCTCGAAGTCGTTTCCCACGTATCCGTCCGTCATGAAGGTGACAATGCGAAGCCTTCCTTCTGCTGGTGGCGTCTTGCACACAAGCTCGACCGCCGGGGCCATCCAGGTACCGCCGTTGCCTTCCAGCGACTGCACGTAACGCAGGGCCTTTTCCCGAAATTCAGCGGTGGCCTTCTTCGGCTCGGAGAAAAGCATGTTCGCGGTGGACCCGAAGTCAATGACGTTGAACGTGTCGTTCGGGTTCATGTGGTCGATCACGTACTTGATAGTCTCTTTTGCCTTCTGAAGCGGCTTGCCTCTCTGAGATCCGGATCGGTCGATGACGAAAATCATCTCTTTCGGGGCCACCTGTTCGGATTTGACTCGCTTGGGAGGTATCAAGATTAGGGTGATGTACCCTTCCTTGTCGTCACGGTGCGTGAGCACGCCGGATCGAAGCGAGTCAGAAGCCACCTCATAGCGCAGGACGAAGTCTCTGTTTGGGATCTCCTTCCGATTTGTGAGACTTACCGTTGCGCGATTCTTGCCCTCTCGTACAACCTTCACTTCGTGGAGTCTCGATTCTATCTTTTCGATCGGGACTCCTGCGTCGAGAGAGACGCTAATGTCGATATCATGCCCTGCCCTCGTGCCTTCTCGCGTCACGGGCGGGGTGATAGAGCTGGCATCGGGAACCATGTCGGTATCGGACGCCCAACCCGTACCTGTGCGACCTTCAGGACTGCCCGGAATGAATCTCGGGCCCACTACCATGGGAAAGACAAAGGTGAACGAACCGTCAGCGTATGGCAGAATTTCTACGTATTTTATCGTGATTTCCACCTTCTGGCCGGGCATGATGTTGGCCACAGCTTGGGTGAAGATATTCGGCCTTTCCTGATCCAGGAGAGAAGCCACGTGTCCCTTCTCTCGTGCTTGCTCGTATGTTCTGCGCGCCTCTTCTCGCGTTCGTATCTCCCCTCGCACGACCCGATCCCCAACGCGCATGATCATGTCGTTAACTGCAGCATCTCCGGGAAGTGGAAACGTATATATAGCTTCTATCTTTTCGGCATTGGGATTGTGAAACGTCTGAGTAACAGTCACGCTCGAAGCGAACCCGGAAATCTCCGCTCTGACAGACGTGTGGTCGAGAGGACATGCGTTCCTCACGCTCCCGTCCGGCTCGATAATGTTTAGGGTCCCCTGGCCCGGCTCTGGAACCTTTTGGGACTCAGCAGTCCAGGCCCACGGGGAGATCACCAGCACGATGGCTGACACTATGAGAAAGTGGGTGATCTTGTTCATCGTTCGCTCCTCCAAAAGAAGTCCTTCTGCTCAGAGGCCTCAGGTATGGCCCTGCAGATCCATTCGCAGTCCGCGGAAGAACGTTGCAGTACTCGGACAAAAAATGGGAAGAGGACAGAACTAATGGGAATTGATACAAGGACGGAATCCGCTCAGGACATCAGAGGCTCAAGAGCATTGGAGGAAACATCACGCGGTATACCAGTGGGGACGATGCGAGATCCAGCTTTGCACCGCATCGAATATCCAGTCTTCGAGGCTTCTGGCAAGATAGAACTTCGGGAACAGAAGGTCATCTTCAGCAGAAATGACCCCCTCTGCCACAGCCAGTTTGGCCAAAGGGGTATTGGGGTAGATTCGGATACCAATTGTGATGTGCATCCCCTCCAGACCAAGGGAGTCAGCGAAGGCGAGGCTTTGCTCAACCGTGGCCTTCGTCTCCCCGGGACCACCGAGCAAAAGGAATCCCATTCTGTGAATCCCGTAATCGCCCAAGAGGAGGGACGAGCGCCAGACATCGTCAGGCCTGAATCGCTTGTTCAGGGCCAGAAGAATTTCCTCGCACCCACTCTCGAATCCGAGGGCAACATCGGTGCACCCAGCACGTGCCATTGCCTGCACCAGGGTCTTGTCCAGCTTGTGGGGATAGAGGATGCAGCTCCAGGAAAAGCCAGGGTCAATATCCGCGAGTCTCGCGCAAAGATCGAGTGCGTGAAATTGGGGAAGATTGAAGGTGTTGTCCACGAAATAGAGCTTGCGGAATCCAGCGTGATTCCAATCCGAAAGCCACTCCACGACCTTCGAGGGGGTGCGACGCCGGAGGGCCCTCCCTTCTATGGTGGCCGTGGAGCAATACGTGCAATTCATGGGGCAACCTCTCCTCGTTTGCACAGGAAGAACAAACTCCTCGGCCATGGCGATTCGAGATGCGAAAACCCTGACATCGGGCAATGGGAAGAGATCCAATTCGTGCTTAAGATCTGGAGGGTTCTTCACCCCTCTGGCGCGAATACACAAACCGGGGATAGATGAAACGTCCGTACTAGTACCGATTGCATCGAGGAGGGCGGGGAACGCCGCCTCCCCCTCACTCTGTATGCCTAGCTCCACATCGAGATATTCCAACACGCTCGTGGGAAACATCGAGTATCCGGCGCCCCCAAGAACGATAGGCACGTCGGCAAACCGCTTGCACAGAGCTACCACATCGGTCACCCGCTCTAATAGAAATACCGGGTTTTCGAGGTTCTGGTCGTCGATATTCCTAACAGATATTCCAATGACTTGCGGAGCCAACCCGACGACGGCCTGTCTGATGGCATCTGCCCAATCTGTTTCTGGCATGAGATCAAGCACCTGCACGTCATGCCCCGCATGGCTCGCTGCTGCTGCCACGCACGCGAGGCCGAGAGGCCAGGTGGGCATGTTGATCTGTTCTCTGTTTGGGGAGATCAAGAGGACGCGCATGGCGTCTGCCCTCCTTCGCGTGATCGGTGCTGTCCTCCGGATCGAGCTTCGCAAATCCGCCGGTTGTCAGGGTAGCCTATTTCCTGGGCCGCGGCCATTGGTACGCAAATGCATGAGATGGCGAACGATGTCAATGCCATGGAGGATTTTCGCCCACGCCTTTCTGGATGATTCTTCTATAGAGTAGCCGCTCAAGGCAACGTCGGATACATGGGCGTGAGCAATCCAGCGGCACTGTGCAGCAAACGGATGCGAAACCACCTGTCGTGACATGTCCAATGCGAGAGAGAAGGTCTGCACTTTCCCCACTACTGCGTTCAAGCCCTCCACACAGAGCCCCGATCGAGAGACATTCTTCACGACGCCTTCCACATGCGGGGCCCTGACTTCAAAGATCGGGATCACGAGCTCGAGATTGTTTCGGGGGAACATGCGGAGAGTGTCCGTAGAAATGACCTTGTTCCCGAATATTGACCAGGACAGGACATCAACATGGTTTATGGCCCTGATATCGAGAAGCGTCCTGAACACATCCTCGAGATCGAAGGCTGACAGGCCATACTTTGCCATGAGCTGGACATCGCTCGTTCCCGAGAGGATTTCCTTGACGATTACTTTGCAGTCAATCGGTCGCCGAAACAAACGCTCGCCTCCTGCGTCGGACCAGTGCGCGCTCGAGCCGACACACCTCCAGGGCTTTGCGACACCAATGCGTGACCGTCGCCCCTGGCAACTACAGTCCCTGCGCAGGACGGTCGAGCACGCATCCACACTGCAATCATGCCTACTTAAGACTAGCACATCCACCGTGGAGAATACACCGCTGGAGGATTTCATCATATGATGAACGCTGCCTTACCTTCGTCTCATTTGCCTGAGGCCCATTGATCCATTACAATAGGGGGAAACCTTCGGGGCACGTCTTCAGCGCTCCTTGTTCAGCCCCCTCACCCGGCACGGCAGGAGACGCAAGCCCCCGACCACCTACCACTGTCTATCCTCCAAGGTTTCCGAGCGATCGATTTGGCGGAAGCCTTATTCGGAAGGAGATTGGCCGATGGATTCTTCCTTTAGTGCTTCGAAAGTGGCGCGGGCATGGATCTGGGCGCTGCTGTTCTGCTTGGCTGTCGCTGTTGGGGGGTACCTGGCGCGCAACGAGCTAATCCCCTTTTTCATGACACGTCCATCTTTGAACGGGCTCATCACCTGTCTCCTCCTCATTGGCTTGGTTCTCTCCTTCTATCACTTGGGTCGGCTTCTCAGCCAGGCACGGAACATGGACAAGTTGGCAGCTCAGCTTGCTGATTCCTTGCCTCTCCATGAGGACACCCTTGAGAAGGCGATCCGCGGCGCAGGGAGAGGCCTCGTTGCGGATCGGTGTATCAGAACTGTGAGAGCTGTGAGGAGGGGAGAAAATCCTGAAGCCGTTACCCTGTTGTCAGAGGCTGACATGGAGTCAGAGGAGGGCCGAGGGATTGCGGTCCGTTACCTCCTGGGGGTCATGGTTTTCCTGGGTCTTATAGGGACCTTCTGGGGGGTTCTTCTCACAGTGGGCGGAGTGCAGAAGGTGCTCGAATCGCTGGAGCCGGACCGAATTGCTGATGCAGCACAATTCGTTGAGCAACTCAAGGGTTCCATGGGCGGTCTGCTCGGCGGGATGTCGACCGCCTTCAGCACGTCCCTATTCGGTCTCGGCGGCTCAGTGATTCTCGGGTTTGTGGACGCTCAGACGAGGCGCGCGAGAAGCGCAGTGCTGTCAGATTTGGACAGGTTCGTTGTTACTGCTTTGATTCCCGCCACCGCGGTATACGAAGCGCGGACAGTAAGCCAACCCGCCGTCTCGCGGCGACGGGTGCCTGGTGCAGAGCTCCAGGTAATAGCGTCCCAGCAAGCTCTCGCAGAGAACTTTCGACGGCTAGCAGAAGTCATGGCAAACCAGTCGGCTACGGACGAAAAACTGACCAATGCCATTGTGGAGATGAAGGGAATGCTCGAATCGTTGCAGCAAGAGCAGAAGCTCACGCAGGAGAGCATTCGAATTGCCAATCAGGTGCGGCAGAGCATTTTGGATCGGATGGAAAGCTTTGAACAACAAATGGAGAGACTTGTCAAGGAGACACGCTTGTCCCGAGACGGCACCGAAGTGATGGGGAGAGCTTTTCTGGATCGTCTCAAGCTCGAGGGGGAAATAACCAATAAAACCCTTTCCATAGGCTTCTCGGATCTTATTCGGGCGCTCGATCCGCAAGGGACAAAGTCTGACCTGACCAATGAGTTCCGAGAGGATGAAGGCTAATGGCAAGCAAGAGAGCAAACCGAATTCAGGAACGGTTCGACGTATGGCCGGGCTTCACGGACATCATGGTGGGCGTGTTTCTCGTGTTTGCCTTCGTATTGACGCTTTTTACGATTACAGAGACGATCCTTTCCCAATCGTTGGGCAAGAAGGACGAGGAGCTCAGCAGGCTCCACCAAGAAATTTCAAAAAAGATCGAGGAGCTTGAACAGCTCAAGATCGAAATCGCCCGCCTGGAGAGGCTCTTTGAGCTTCAGGTCGAGAAAACGGCCCAACTTGCACAAGAGCTCGCCCAAAGAACTGAACAGCTCAAATTAGCGGGCTCTGAGATCGAACAGAAGACGCAGGCACTCACAGAGCAGGAGCTGACGCTTGCCAGTCTTCGTTCCAAGCTTGACGCAGTGATTGCGGAGCTTAACGAGAAAAGCTCGATCGTGCAGGCACAGGAGAAGCTGTTGGCCGAGGAAAGGAGAAGAGTCGCCGCTGCTCAGGATGAATTGGGCGAGAAATCGCGGCTCCTGAGTGAGACGGATGCTCGTCTTTCACAACTAGGTCGGACTTTGGAGCGAACGGAAGAAACGCTGGGGAAGACGAAGAGGGAACTGACCGAAAAATCGAGTCTTGTCCAAGACTTCAGAGATGCCATCGCGGCTCTCAACCAAAAAATCAGCCTCCTGAACAAGCAGATCGCCGGTTATCTCGACGAGATCGGGCGTCTCAATCGATTGCTCGCTGATGCGCAAGAAAGGGAATCTGCAGAGAAGATCCGGACAGCATCGCTTCAGAAGGAGATCTCCTCCCTCACCACGCAGCTCGATCAGATCTCCAAGAAACTTGCTGCCGCTGAAGCTGACAGGGCCAAGGAATTCCGTGTAGCCCAACTGGTGGATCTGCTTGGAAAAAAAGACAAGGAAATCGAGAGACTGAGGAAGCTCGCACAGTACCGAAGCGAATTTCTCGCAAGACTGGAGCGAGTGTTTGCTGGAGTCCCTGACATCAAGGTGCAGGGTGACCGCTTTGTCTTTCAGTCGGAAATACTCTTCGCTCCGGGAAGAGCCGAAATCAACGAAACCGGCAAGAGCGAATTGGACAAATTCGTGGGTATCTATCGGGAGATGTCCTCCAAGATTCCCAAGGACTTACCGGTACTGATCCTTGTACAGGGCCACACGGACATAGACCCCGTCCGGTCGGCGAGGTACAAATCCAATTGGGAGCTTTCTGCTGCCCGGTCCCTCGAAGTCGTACGCTACATGATCGAAAAAGGTATTCCTCCAAACAGGGTGGGAGTGGCTGCGCTGAGCGAATTCCATCCTGCTGCGGCGGGAGCATCACTCGAGGCGAAGCGGCTCAATAGACGGATCGAGATCAAGATCACGACCCTGTGATGCTTGCCTTTCTTGTAGGAGTGTACAAAAGAAATATTGGGGATATACCTGCAGCAGTGCAGAGCAAATGAATGATCGACTTTCTCACCCAAGCAGTTTATCCATTGGATACTTATCCCGCAGGTCTTTACGTTCACGTGCCGTTTTGCCGGAGCAAGTGCAGCTACTGTGGATTCGTGAGTACGGTCCACGATCCGGACATAGAAGAGATCTTCGTGGATGCGGTCATCAAGGAAATAACCTTGGGGCAGGGAGAACAAGCCTGGGGTATGCTCCACCGTGGCATTACCATCGACAGCGTCTATTTTGGAGGCGGCACCCCCTCTGTGTTGTCACTCGAGAGCCTTTCCCGCCTTCTTAAGAGTTGTTTCTCGAGTTTTCGCCTCGCTCAGCCAGTGGAGATAACCATGGAGATGAACCCAGCCACAGGCTCCGAAGAAATTTTCGGGGCGTGGCTTGCCATGGGAGTCAATCGGGTGAGTCTGGGCGTGCAGTCGCTCGACGACAGGGTGTTGCGCAACATGGGGCGATCTCACACCGCACAAGAAGCGCTGTACGCATTCAGGCTCCTGCGGCGTGTTGGTTTTGAGAATATTTCCGTTGACATCATGGCCGGTTTTCCCGGCCAATCGCGAAAATCGCTCCTCAGGACTACTGAAGAGCTCCTCACTCTAGAGCCCGACCACCTTTCGGTTTACTTGCTCGAAGTGAAGCCCGGAACGCCCCTGGAACGGCAGTTGCAGCAAGGAGAGACGCGGGCGGTCGACGACGACGTCAGTGCCGAAATGTACGAAGACGTGTGTCGCCTGGCGGAAGCAGCAGGTTACGAACAGTACGAGATTGCCAACTTTGCCCGGAATGGCAAGTATTCGCGCCACAACGTGAAGTACTGGACCGACGCGCTGTACGTAGGCGTTGGGCCAGGAGCCTGCGGCATGACCGGCCGCCAGAGATACACCAATGTGGCGGACATTGGGGATTATTGCTCCGCACTCGCAAGATCAAGGCTTCCACGCGAAACCGTGGAGGATCTTTCGGCCACAGTCAGATTCAGGGAAGCCCTCATTATGGGGCTGAGGCTGGTGCGCGGCATCAATCTCAGAGAGATGAGCACGCGATATGGTGTGGATGCAGTAGGTTATGTCAACGAAACCGTCGGGGACTTGGAGGCTGCCGGCCTACTCGAGATCAGCGGAGACCGGCTGGCTCTGACCTCCAGGGGCCGGTTGCTCTCGAACACGGTATTTTGCCGGTGGGTTTGAAAGCTTCGAGGGTTCGATCGAAGGCAGGGCGAGCTCCGTGCGTCCTGCCTCAGTTGACACCCTTGCGCTACCTGACTTAGAATAACACAAATGCTCGAATCGGAGACACGCTTGTCTCAGTGGATCCGTTTCGAAGCTTCTGGAGGATCTGCAAGACATGGCACGACATAAGGATACGATCACCACGAAAGGTGTTGAGATCCATCTGGTGGATCCGCCGGTACTCGAGGTAGATTGGGTTGGCATGCAGGAGCCCTTGACCCAACTTCTGGCTGCATGGTCGGATGATAATACCGACCCTCCCATGCAACCACGCATCCTGGGGAAACCGGGGGTAGGAAAGACATCCCTCGCCATCACTGCAGCGAAACGGATGGGACAGGATCTGTACATTACCCAATGCACGGTGGACACGAAGCCCGAAGATCTCATTGTTTCCCCCGTGATCGCTGACAATGGCAAGATTCGGTACGTGGCTTCGCCTTTGGTCACCGCCATGGTCCGCGGTGGGATTTGTCTCCTCGACGAAGGAAACCGGATGAGCGAAAAGAGTTGGGCATCCATAGCACCTCTTCTCGACATGCGTCGCAGCGTCTTTTCCATCGTCGCGGGAGTCGAAATACGAGCGGCTGAGGAGTTTCGGATCTGCGTGACCATGAACGAGGACGCTTCCACATTCGAGGTGCCCGAGTACATATACTCCCGGCTGCAACCCGCCATACACATGGATTTCCCCACGCGTGATGAAGAATATCGAATCTTGCGAGGCAAGCTCGCTGGCCCATCCGACTCATTGATACGGGAAGTAGTCGAGCTTCTGCAAAAGTCCCATGCAAAGGATGAAGATCTCAGCGTCCGGGACGGGCTCAACGTAGCCCGTTATGCATACCGCCTCATGAAGTTCTATCCGAAGCTCGACGAGCGCCGGGCGCTCGATCAGGCGGTCTTGCAGGTTACAGGAGACATCCGTGGCGCACTTGATGGCCCAAAATTGGTCTGATGTCGTCCGGCACGACAACATCACGCTCATCGGAGTGCTCCATTATCGGGTGGAGTTCGCTGTTCTGGTTCATGCGTACATCCGCCATGAAAGACCTGATTGCATTTGTGTTGAACTGCCCCACGCACTGGCGAGCCAGGTCACCGAAGGCCTGAAGAAGCTCCCGTACCATTCTGTCATTCTCTATCAAACGGCCAACGACGAGAATTCCGTATTGCTCATTGAGGGCTCAGACGGAGTTCAAGAGGCCGCAAGGCTTGCCTCTGAGGAGGGAATCCCGCTCTTCTTTGTCGATCCTCTCTCTCTGCGATATCCCCTCTTCATGGACAAGCTTTCCGATGCGTATCTCATCGATCTCATCGGCCAGAAGATGTTCGTGGAGCAGGTACTTAATGCCGCCAAACAAGACGACGAGGAGGAGAATTCAAGGCGTGAAACTTTCATGGCCGCGCGGCTTCAACAGATAGCCAGAGAGCATGAGAAAGTTCTTTTCGTTGGCGGATTGGCTCATGTTCCGGGGATCGTGAAACGTCTTGCCTCTCCCCAGGCCCTGCCACTCATGAAGACCGGAGTAAAGGCTGCTGTCACGGCTCCGCTTCACCCTGATTCTCTCAAGAAAGGGTTCACCGAAATTCCGCGAATTACGGAGATCTTCGAGCACTGGCGCTCGCAACCGGATGCTCCGCATCCTCAAAACAGACATGAGCTAATCCTTGAGCTGATGAATGAGTCAAGAGCCTATTTCGAGCGCCAAACGCACCAGGAAGTTCCCGAGTACGTACGAGCGACCTGGTCGAAATTCCTGAGGAAATGGCTCGGCTTCAAAGGCATGATCCTTCCCGACCTCTACCACCTCGTATCTGCTGCCCGCTCTGCCATGGATGAAGATTTCGCCTACCACGTGCACGAGTACCTTGCCGACTACACGTGGACCAACGACCCTCTGGACCCCGGGTCAGTGATCCTCGACGAAGATACGTTGATGTTTCACGGCCACAAGATCGTCCTGCACAAGAAGCTCAGGACTATATTCCCTGCCGACAGAAAGTACCGCATGAAGGCGGTGCATTCGACCAAATGGAAGGAGCACCTCAAGCGCACGTGGGAAACTGCCGATCCGACCGAGGTGGACATTTGCTCGTACCCTCCGGAAGATATTGAGGTGGAGCGGTGGGGTGAAGCCCTCATGAAGCACGCCAATCACTTGCTCCAGACTTCCCAGACCGATACAGAGCCATTTGTTGCAAACTTTGGCGGCGGCCCGGATATACGGGAGACTTTGCGGAGATTTCACGAGAACCGCATCTACGTGAAGACCGATGAGCAGGGAGGGATCGAGTTCGGGTCTGTCGTAGTGATCTTTGACGAAGATGAGCGACATACCAAGTATCCATTTCAGATGACCTGGCTCGGCGAGCACTCCCAGGAATCGGACATGGCCTTCTATTCCACCCTTCCGGGCGCTGAGATCGTCGGCCCGGGAATAAGCCGCATGGAGCACGGGGGCTTCATGATGTCCTACCCTCCCCTCCGCATGTACGACATTTGGATCGATTCATCCTTCAGTTTTGTTTCCACCCGTCATGAACGCTTGCTGGTAGCCGGAATCGTCTATTCCGAAAAACCCGGAATCGTGTACGTCGCGAAGAAGCCGCCTCATCAGCGCTGGAAGAAATTCGCCAAGAGCATGGGCAAGCGGGTAATCTATATACCGCTCGGCTCCCTGAATCCCATCCACGTCAAGAGAATGCGCACCTTCCACATGCTCCAAAACAAGGGGGTGCGCAACTACGCTCAAGAATACTTGAAGAAGGAATGACAGCATCCAAGGCGTGTCATTTCAGCCTGGGACGTAACCGCGAGCGCGGAATCCCGCCGCTTTTCGCCGACGAAGCCGCAGGGAGACCGGCTTGGTCTTACGCACCATCGGTGGTCGCAAACGGATCGCAGGGCATGACCCGGAAATTTCATTGACAGACCAGGGTTAGGCTACTATTATGGTACATCAATGCCGAGGTAGCTCAGCCGGTAGAGCAGAGGACTGAAAATCCTTGTGTCGCTGGTTCGATTCCGGCCCTCGGCACCACGTTGCCGTCACGCCTCAGGCCGAGCCGACTCCAGGAGTCGGCTTTTTGCTTTAAGGGAGGCTGCGGCATACGGCGCCCGCTTCATCCGGGGGGAAAGTCATGAACGTGGAGAAGAGAGTGCTTCGGGGCCGAGCAGTGTCCGCGCGCTTAGGAGCTTCTTGCGCCGCACTGTTTTGATGAGAATTTCCAAGGAAGCGCGGAGGGCTGTCGGGCCGCGCAACATCTAGGGAATGGTTTCAGGAAAAGGTTCGTTCATAGGATATGAAGCAAAACGGCCTTGCCACAGATGCCCTCGCCATCCCTCACGAAAGTTGATGCGTCTAGAATAGCGCCGATGAGCCTCATCGATTGCACTGCGCAATTCAGCTCCCGACTCGGGGACAGCGACCAAATGCACATGACTCGGCATAAGGCAATATGCCCAAATCGCTACGCCGCAACCGCAACACCACTCGGCCATGAGCTCGGTGTAGGCCTTGTAATCGTCATCACAAAAGCACGTCCGCTGTCGACGATTTCCAATTCTCGTTACGTGGTGTGGTACTCCCGGACCCGCCACGCGTGCGAATCTCGCAATGGTCTGAGATTACCACCAAATCTCATGAAACTCACGAACTAGGTATGGTGTCTCCAGAATTCGCCCGGAATTCGGAATTTGGCAGTTTTCTTGCCTTGACCCAGTACGCCGCGGGGAATCCTGGGACTTTCGTGTCCACTGGTTTGATCTCCTCAATGTCGTAGAGATCTTTCAGGAGATACCTCAGCCCGTATTCTGTGAAGCGCCAGTAATCATTCGGAGCGTCATGGATAGCCTGCCGGAACGGAACTCCGAGGAGCAGGACACCTGATTTCTTCAGAACACGGGTGATTTCGTGCAGAGCTGCGGTATAATCGTCGACGTGCTCAAGCACACCACTGCAGAAAATGCAGTCTACCGACTCGGACTCAACGGAGGGCATCGACTTGACGTCAAGCATGATGTCGCAATCAAGCTCGAGACTGACATCCGATGTCGTGTAGGAAACACACTTCCGAAAATAGCTGCGGTAGAAGGATCCCTCGCCATCTTCGTCAGTGCGACTCCCCAGAGACAAGACGTGCCCCTCGATTTCCGAGGCCTGCGTCTTTAGCCATTTATTTGCCTCTCGTCGAGCCCTACTCGGACCCTTCCCCAACAAGTGGACGAATCCCCTTTGGAGATTGTTCGGCAGAAGTGTCTTCACCAGAGCAGCGAGCTTCCGATTAATCTCGAGGCCCATCTATCCCCCCCACAGTTCAACATTTGCTTCAGCTTAACTGACTATCATATAGGCCTATGCAGGTGAACAACCGTCGGCCTATTCCCCTCACTCTTGGGGCTCCTTTCGTCCTGCCCCCTGTGCCACGGATCCAAATCGCTCCAGAGATCCGTCGTTCCTCTGGCGTCAAGCGTGATCAGTTTGGTTGCGTGATGAAAACATAGCATAGTGTCTCGAGGAAGAAAACCCGGCCACGCGGGAACTGGGTCCTCACGCGAGGTAGCCTCGGCGCACTGGAAAAGCCCGTTAACCCAAGGAGGTGGGGACCACTCAACAGGCAGTCGATTAAATTCTAAAAGAAATGACAGAATTATCGGAAACTGTTAAGCCGACAACACATTGGTCACTTTTGTGGGATGTGAGATGAGAGATGCTTGGAAAGTTCCGCGTGCAGTGATTCTTACTTCTCGGTTAGTTGTGCCAGCGAAAAGCGACCGTTTCCGACCGCCGTTGCTAGGAGGTTACGCAGTTTCTTGGCCCCAATGCGTTTGTACCGGTGTTCATGCTTTATTGCGTGTGCAAAAACAGACGCCACAACAGACAAACGAGCTTGGTCCACACGTATCAAGTCCACATGGTGCTCAGCCATGTCGGCAAGAAGCGTGTCTCCAGGAGTTTTCTCTAATTCAATCCCAGCTCTCTCCAATTGTTCAGATGCCACCCAAGCCAAATCGATCGGGTCAGCGCGGTCGCGACGAGTGCCAAGGGCTGTTGCAATTTCGTTGATTTGGGCATCGTTAGCGGGATCATCGCAGGTCCACAGCGAGAGCCGATTGTGACCGGTGCGCAAATCTCCCGTTATGGGGTCCGCTCCCACTGCGTCCTCTGGCAACCCTTCGGGATTCAACCACTTTCTTTGTGCTATCTTCCTAACTAGCCAAGGCATGACACCATGACTCACGCTGTCTCCAAGAGCTCAATGACTTCCTCGATGTAGTTTCTCAGCCACCCTACGCTCTCGTCATGCTTCTTGGGAATTCTCAGAGCTGCAGAGGTTCCCCAAAGCTCCAGTGTCTGTGCTGCTGAGTCTCTCACGGCGACAGATGAACTGAGAAGCGCGTTTTCCGCAATATTATAGGCCCACCACGGGGGGCTCTTCTCCACTGCGCGGCCAAAACAAGCCAAGATGTCCCCCACAAGGCCATAGTTCCGCTCCTCAGTCAATAGATGCACCAACCATTCGATCACTTCTCTCGGTTGATTGATCACTGCTTTGGCCAGAATAGCTTCGGCAGGGTGCGAATATCCGGCTTCCACAGGTTCTTCTGCTATTGCGCAACGGACCTGCCTCTCAAGAGAGGGCCTGGGGTCGGGGATTCTGGGAGGCGAAGCGACTATGGTAAAGGTACACATGCTCTCTCCGAAGGGTTCCCAGGCTTGGGTATCCTCCACGGATTTCTTTGCCTCTCGGTATATCTGGGAGACTTGTTCAGGCGAACAGTCCTGGCTGCAAAAGTGCTCCAGACCGGCCACCTGTTCACAGTCTGGCATAGTCAGTTCGCTACTAATCCAATGTCTCGCCAGATTCATTTGTCTGTTCCTCGTTTCCGAAGATCCTCAACATGACTTTTTCAAAATGTGTGCAGCGGTCATAGAATGTCGAGATGAACTCTTCGGCCTTCCTGGCGGGATCGGTATCGATAACTGGGAAATGATAATTGCCTTGCACGATCACGCCACTCGCCACACCTCCGAGGAAACTCTCAGGAGACTTGGCGGGTCCAAAAGAGAGATTAAGGACTCCGCCTTCTAGGGGATAGACGAACCTCAAATGAAGCTCAGCGAGAGTGAGGGGACTTGAGTTCCAAGGTCCATGCTGGAGGAAACGCCCAATGAGCATCGCTTCCGGCGTCGACGAGGGAATCACTGCGCTGAGGTTAATACCGACAGCCCGGTACGGCACATGCGGAAGCATCCGCACGTATTTGGAAACGTATTCTGGCAGCTTTGATTCCCTCAGATCGACGGTCGGAGGAGATTTAAGCACCTGGAATTTATTTACCTCTGCGGTGAATACGATCCCCTCCGGGTATTTGACGATTGACAGAGGGGGAGTACAAATCGGTGGTTCGATCGGCTCCCAACTCTCGGGTACTATCTGCTGGGCCTTGAGAAAACTGGGATGGAGGATAGATGGGTTGTGGACCTGAGCCACAACCACTATCGCCTCATTCAAGAAGGTAATCTCCACCTCTGCTCTCCGGCCTTCAGACTTGTGGGGAGAAGTCTATAACAATGTTTGTCGCGACTTCTTCCACCCGGCAAATTCAGCGTACAACGACTCAGTACCCGCGTCTTTCCGCACCATCACGGTAATCTCTTCATACGTCAAAATCAAGAGAATTGGGGGACAGGCGCTGCACAAATACCTGAGCGGAAGGATACCAGATCGGAAAAGACCCAGTTCAGAAATCCATCTCTGAGAGAAAACGTTGGGCAGTGTCCATTCTCCTCAGGGACTCGTCTCCTCTTGGATTAGTGGCAATAGTGATCCAAAAGGTCTTCTTCCACTACCCGCACAGCCCCATTGGATCAGCATCACTGCACATTGCTTTTTGCGGTCTGCTCTGCTGTTCTTGCGTGTTCGCTCCGCAACTTTTCGGATCGGGAATTCATCTGGAGAAGATCAAGCTTCCGCCGGGGGTTCGGATCACTCTCTACGCGGACAATGTGGACAGAGCCCGATCGATGACTCCCAGTCCGAGTGGAACGGTCTTCGTCCGAACACGCAACCAGGGCGTTGGGTACGCTCTCCTTGGGGGGGAAAGTTGGCGTCGACCAGCCAAGGTGGTCCATGTTGCCAAAGGGCTCAACTCGCCCAATGGGGTAGCCCTTCGAGATGGGGCGCTCTCCGTGGCTGAAATCAACAGGATCTTGCGCTATGATCGGATCGAGAGCTTGCTGGACAATCTGCCAACTCCCACGATCGTCAATGACCGATTTCCCAGCGACGCGCATCACTGCTCATGGAACCGTACCGTCCCGATCGGCTATCGCGTCACGTTGGCCCGTGTGGAACGCGATAGACCGGTGAAATACGAAGTCTTCGCCGACGGATGGCTGCAAGGATGGCGGGCGTGGGGCCGGTCCGTGGACGTGCAAGAGCTCCCTGACGGGTCCCTGCTCGTGTCCGATGATAAGGCCGGCGCAATCTACCGGATCAGTTACCAAGAGCCTAGTGGAGCCCGACAAGAGTAGGTCTCGGAGTGATTTGTGAACCGAGCCCAAAGCGGCCTTTGGAAAATGCTGTCAGCGCCCTACTGAAGCGTTCGCCTATGAGAAAAAGGGCGCACATTCCACATGCGGTAAGCTAATCCGCCCCCGCTGCCCTCCTGATGATCGCCAAAATTGAGCCAAGATTGCGGTGTGTTAGCCCACAGGTGATTTTATCCATTGATTTGCTGAGGCGATAAAGGTAAGATTTACGAGTGCTCGGATGGCGGAATCGGTAGACGCAGTGGACTCAAAATCCACCGCCCGCAAGGGCGTGCGAGTTCGACTCTCGCTCCGAGCACCAAATAAAGCACATAATCACAGATAATTAGCCCACCAGTGCACGGTGGGCTTTTCTTTTGAGAACAACCAGTGCGGGTTTTTTCTTCGCGGACCCGATTGGCCGCCCCGATCAAGATCTTGCCTACGCCAGGCACGCGCATATGCAAGGCCGTGTCCATGCCGGACCTAGCCCTGTACAGAAGGTCTCTTTTTTTGATCCGAGCTGTTATCATTTCCCGGCCGCTCCGAATAGGTCAGTAAGGCCTCAAAAAATGGGCAAAACAAGACCGAAGGGAGAATCGAGAAATGAAGGCAACAAAGATCGCAGCTATATCGTTGGCAGCCGGGTTCATACTGTGTGCGGTCATGTCCAGTGAATCGAACGCATGGATCCGTACAGGGAGCGGAGGCGGTGGTAACACTGTGACCGCGAACAATGGTAGCAGGGCTGTTGGCAGGGACTTCAACAGGGCCAGCGTGGGAAGTGGAATTCGCACCGGCAACGGTGGTGGAGGAAATCACGTCATTGCAAATCATGGTAGCAGAGCGGTGGGCAGAGATTTGAACAGGGCAAGCTCCGGCGCCAGGATTCGCACAGGCAGCGGTGGCGGAGGAAATCACGTTTTCGGAAACAATAGCAGCACAGCCGTGGGCAGAGATTTCAACAGGGCAAGCTCCGGCGCCAGGATTCGCACAGGCAGCGGTGGCGGAGGAAATCACGTTTTCGGAAACAATAGCAGCACAGCCGTGGGCAGGGATTTGAACAGGGCAAGCTCCGGCGCCAGGATCCGCACAGGGAGCGGTGGCGGAGGAAATCACGTTTTCGGAAACAATAGCAGCACAGCCGTGGGCAGGGATTTGAACAGGGCAAGCTCCGGCGCCAGGATCCGCACAGGCAATGGTGGCGGTGGCAACACTGTGACTGCAAACAATGGCAGCACAGCCATAGGGCGGGATCAGAATTCTACCAGCGGCAATAACTCCGGAGGCGGCCCGGGGGGCGGCCCGGGGGGCGGTGGCAGCGTTAGCACGGGGAACGGTGGCGGTGGTAACTCTGTGACTGCTGACAATGGCAGCACGGCCGTGGGACGAGATCAGAACAACATCACAACCGAGAACAATGTCACGAACAATTTCACGCAAGGTGGTGGTGGCGGCGGCGGTGGGATATTGCCGGCAGTAATTGCAGGAATCGGTGGCGGCGGAATCGTAGCGGAATCAGTGGCAGTGCCGACTGTGTATGAACCTGCACCTGAGGTGCACTATGTCTCAGTGAGGAAGAGTGTGCGGGGGTGCAGACCGGAAGACCTGGTAGCCCCTGAAGAGCTGATCAAGTTGGGCCAACAGTTCCTCAGTGAAAAGAATTACGCCGCTGCAGAGAGCTCTCTGAGGACGGCCGTAGACATCCTTAACAGGACCTGCCCGGACAATCTGCTTATGGCAGTTGCCCTGGAAGCCCAATCAGCAGTTTTCATGGCCACTGGCAGACCGGAGATGGCTCAGCAGGCAGCCGACATGGCCCGCCAGATTCGGGCCAGATTATAGGCGGCACTCGCAGGAGATCCACCCCTGATGCCAAATCGAATGCTCGGAATTAATGGCGGGCTCTTGGTCGAGTGGGAAGACCCCAGGCAAGAGCCCGCAGATTCTTAACGCACTGGGATTGAGCTGCTCGGATCAGCAATCTTTCTTCCAAAGACGTCGCTAACACCGGCGACGGCGTTACTCGGTGACATACCATGAAAACTATAGGGCAACACACACAATTGGCAGCGACGGTACTCATCCTTCTGACTGCGGTTATTGATGCAGAGGGACAGGATGTGAAGAACGGGGCCGGAGGGGGCCGCAATATCGTGACAGCAGGCCCGGGCGGCTTCGCTGCAAAACGAGACATCAACGTACCTGTGCGTACTGAGCCGGGGAATACAGGTGCCGAGAACTCCGTAAAAGACCTGGATAGAGTGCTGCGCAAAGAGAGGGGCAAGTCTTCACGACAAAGAAGTATCTCTGATGCTGTGTGGAAGGAGAACAACCAATGGCCACCAAACACCAATGAACCGATAAAGACTGGCCGTGGTGGCGGAGGAAACACGGTCCGCTCCGGGACGAATAGCATAAGCGCGGGTCGAGACATCAATATCGGAGTCGGAGTTTCCACTCGTAGCGGGGGCGGCGGTAATATGGTGCGAGGCCGGGACAACGGATTAACTTCAGGGCGCCACATAAACACTAGATCGATATCCGGCGACGGGTGCAGCCTCGATCCTGGAGAAGATGAAGCAGATGATTGATGCTTGTCACACGAAGACTGTAACCGCGGGCACGAAGGGGCACACTTTGTGGGTGGCGAGCTCGTTTTTGAGAGTTGACAAACGTAGCGTGAGAACCTTTGCGGGAGAGGGCCCGTTCGCTCTCAGGAAACTTCGGCAATTTGAGAACGAAAGGATTGGCAAGATGAGAGTAATCCCTCTCGATCCGCCGTTGAATAGCTCGTGGATAGAGGAAATTACCTCTGCCTGCGAGCCGACACAGGTCTGCCAAGAGAAGACCTTTGAACGAGAGCGCTTGGCACATTGTTCTCCGAAAAATCACACATTTCGTCTGGCAAGTGATATATGTGTTCCACAGGCCGGTGAGGTGGACCGGCACTCATGCAAAGCCGGGGACTTTCTTGTGGAGGGAGACTCATGGAACTGCGATCCGGAAATCCTGCACTCAGTGAAAAGACGTTTCGGGATGTAGCGTTTGCCGGCAGTCCTGGTGAGGCAATGACCATCGGGGGAACGGTCAACAAGACGGCGTTTCTCCTCGCTCTCGTTGTCTTGACGTCCGGCTGGACCTGGCACATCTACCTTCAGGCTCAGAACCCCGCCGCGGTAATGCCCTGGATGATTGGTGGTGCCATCGGCGGACTGGTTGTGGGTCTTGTCACCGTGTTCAAGATGCGGTGGTCTCCCATCACAGCGCCTATGTACGCGCTTTTGGAAGGATTGTTCATCGGGGGTATCTCCGCTTTGACGGAAGCACAGTATCCGGGCATAGTCCTTCAGGCGGTCGGCTTGACATTCGGGACCCTCGCAGCTCTCCTGGTTGCATACAAGTCAGGGCTTATCCGCGCAACCGAGAACTTCAAAATGGGGGTGGTTGCCGCTACCGGCGGGATCTTTCTTGTGTATCTGGCGACATTTGTCCTCGGTCTGTTCGGGGTAGGTATCCCGTACATCCACGGAAGCGGACTCATCGGAATAGGGTTCAGCCTGTTCGTGGTGATTATCGCAGCTTTGAATCTCGTCCTAGACTTTGATTTCATCGAAAAGGGGGCACAGTCACGGGCCCCAGGTTACATGGAGTGGTATGGAGCCTTTGGCCTCATGGTCACCCTTGTTTGGCTGTACATAGAAATCTTGCGACTCCTCGCGAAGCTCCGAGGCCGCGACTAGTACCAACCGTTCTCTCACACGGTCCCTGCCTCGCACGGTGCATCATCTAAACGCAGGGCGATTCTCAATGCGCCAAGTGAAGGCTCCACCGCCTGCAAGGCTGTGGAGCCTTCACTTCAAAGACTTCTAGCCTCGTCCGGTGGACGAGCAGATTAATGCTTTCTCCAGGCTTCTGGAACTGGGAAGGGTTGTGCGAATCCGCTACGATGTGGTTTCGCCGTCGAATATCAAAAAAGCCGTCGAAAGGGCTCACAGGGGAAAAAGCTGAAAGGACCAGATCCTGCCATTCCTGCGAGACAAGCTTTCCGTAACCCGGGCGATGGTCATGGAGCTGGCACAAAAAAGCAGGAGCGATTCACGATTCTTTGACCGATTCAGAATCCAGGGCCGTAGTTAGGGAGCTCAAAGTCACCGATGTACCTCGAACAGACCTGCTCGATGAGGAGAAAAAGGTCTCTGACTCTGTGGTCAAGGAAAAGTAGCCGTGTGCGGCCTGTGGCACCTCGACGCCCGGAGATGATCGGAGGCTTCACTCGGGCTCTGGCCTGGGAGGTGCTCCTTTATTATGATCGTCCCCGAGAAGTCGATGAATTTGTTCGCCTTCTTCCAGACCGGTATCCTCTCCGCTAAGCCGAGCTCACCTATCTCGCGGATCTATACTCGATTGCCTGCTATGAATGTCTCCCCGCCACGACCTTTGTTCGGACCTTGGCCAAACACGAGAATAATCGCAATGGTATGCTTGTCATGGCCGATCCCGTGTTCAAGATCGTTGTGGAGGATGCTTGGTCGCTCTTCGCCGGTAGTGTTGGCGCAAGATTTCATCGGAGAGAAGTGTAAGATGACTTGCAGAGGTCGGCTCCCAGACATCAGTTTTCGAGCTGTAAACGAGATGTGCAGAAGGAATTCACATTGGAAAACTAAAGAATTCTGGTTGACAGCGGGATCGCCGGTGAGATAGGCTCGAAAAGGAGTTTTGTCTCGAGATGACAGGGGCTGGTCCCGCGTCAGGGCCTGTGGCAGACAATTTTGGTGCGCGATCTGTTTGAGCGGCGAACCGCCGACACGGGATTTTCTAAGACGGAGGTCGCCTAGAAGACGGGGCCAGGGGAAAATTCTTGCTGCACTATGGATACGGCATCTTGGCGGAGGATATTCTAGGGTCCGATGAATGGGAAAGTACACTACTGGATAGTCTGTGATGCAGTGGCTTACATAAAGAACTGGGGGACACCTTCCCAAAAGAGAGCCTTGCAGTCTCTGGAATTAGCTTACGGCCAACGAAAATCCATAGAGGAGATTCCGTATTCTCAGAGTGCAATTGAGCGACTGGCCGGTTTTGAATCCTGGCACACGGACAAGTTCGGCGACTTGTCTCTGCGTCTGCCCGGAATACTATGGAGATCCAAAAGAAATGTGACCGGACTCTTCGGCCATGCGTTTACGGCATTCAATCACTTCATGAATCCTTACCCTGACGTCGACAAGCAATGGTCTACTGGTAGCGGTTATTCCTATCACTTTTCTTCCAAGAAGGGATTCGATTCCTTTGTTGTAAAAGGAATATCCCGGTACCTGCGAGGACTAGTTGATAAAGAGAATTCGCTGGTCCTGGATCGGGTCAGACCTGCCTGGCAACAGGGGGCCTCTGCGTGGAAGGCCAACTTCCAGCGAGGATTTGAAAACACCTCTTTTGTGCCATGGAGTGTGCTAGTCAAGTTTTATTATACCCGTTTTCTTTCCGATCAAGACAACCCTCTGGAAGTCAGAGGACCCAACTCACACCTGGTAGGACTTCAGCTTCTCGGACCGGTTTTTCACTCAATCGCCCATGCCTGCTCACCACAGCACGTTCGACCTGCCTTGGGTTTCGGGCACCAAGCCTGGGAGAATTATGTCCAATCGATGGCTTATACTCGCCAGATTAAGTTAAATCCTGCTGTGATATCAAACATCTTGCGAATGAAGGCTTTTCGTCCTGAATTAACCATGTCGGCGGGTGAGCTCAAGGGACGATTTGACATTGAGTCTTTCGTTCATCAATTGAGTGTAATGACGGCAGAGATCGTGAGCAGATCAACGTCTTCGACTTGGAGAGACCTGTGCGAGGCAGGTGAGAAATTCTGGAAATGGTACTTGACCGGGCAGCACGTGGAGGATGACTCGACCTATCTGTATCATCAGGCGGTCGCGGGTACGGTCCACACAATAGAGAGAGCTTTTCACGATCTCGAGCAATTGGGCGTTCTGAGTCATGACTGCTTAAGAGAAGACAAGAAAGCGCTTTGCTTGAAGTGCATTCAGGACGATGAAATCGATATGCCCCGCAAAGTGCTCAGCGATGATGATGAGCCCGCTGAAGAAACAAGACCGGACCCCCTACAGAAGACTGCCAACCTGCTTGGTTTTGACCCATCGAGCGATTCGAATATTCAGGAACTGATCAATCGATTTGAAGCAATGTACGCCAGATCTGGGCATAAGGACCTTCGGAGCCGAGATTTTGGTGAATTGGTGGAAAAGATCGAAACCACAGTAGTGCGGGAATATGAAGTTCTTTCCCAAAAACCCGGCAACGTCTATTGTCCTCTAAGGTCAATGGAGCGAATTCCGATCGATTCGGACATCAGCGCCCATTTCGGGGTCGAAACCTTCAGGCTGCCGTCACTGTCCGAATGCAGAGATCCAGCCCTCTTCTCAGGATACATGGATAAACTTGACGAGCACTCGGAAGTGGCACAGAAGCTCGAATTGACAGTGTGCGCAGCGTCTTTGGCGCATTTGAAGGCGACTTGTGAGCTTGACGAATCTCGTTGTCGGAGAATCGATGAAATGATCGATGCCCTCCATCACGAACGGGATGACGTTTGATAATCCTTTGGAGGTTCCGTCATACTGCCTCACACTCATCTTCGACAGTCCCCCAAAATGGGGAACTGGCTAATTGTTTGTAATTATTGGGTACGGATTTACCCTATCTTGATACCATATCGTGATTACGAGGTTGTCGATTTTGGTGAAGTTTTGAAATGTAGTGCCGAGAATGATGAAAGTAGGGAGAAATTTGTCTTGACATGAGATATGGTTGGACAAGATTCAAGTGCAATGTTCATTCGAAAAACGTAGTGTACAGAAGAGTGGTGAATACGAGTACCTCCAGATCGTCGAATCGATCCGGGAGGGCAATAAGGTCAGAAGATTATCGGCACTCTGGGAAGAACAGATAAGATACTTGCATCGGGAAAGATCGATGCACTTATGCGCAGCCTCGCTCAATTAGCACACCATCTTGAAATTGTAGAGGCAGCTCGCACCCCGGATATTCAAGCCCTCTCGTCGCTAATGTGGGGACCGGCGTTGGTCTTCGACAGTTTTCGGGACAAGTAGGGTATGCCAGATCTCATCACGCGCGTGGCAGAGAAGCGCCGCTTCGAATTCGATGTGTAGAGGGCTTCATTCGCCATGGCCCTGCAGAGGTTGTGCGCCCCGGGATCAGACCTTGCCGGATTACAGTGGATCTCAACCGCGGAGTGTCCTGGATTCGAGAGTCTGGACCTCCAGCACTTCTACCGTACCGGCGCGGTCCAGGCTGAGGTCAGAGACGAGCTGGAAGCCGAGCTCTGCTGGCGTGACCGCGATCTGTTCACACGCGATCTGGAAGAGGACAACGATGGACCCACTGCGTGTAAGAGTTTACTCCGCGGTAGCCGGCAGAAATTCGAATGGACGAGCCGGTTCCAACTGACTGGCCACACTACCTGAGTAGGTCTTGCCACCCTGCAGAGTAAGCTTCTTGACAGGTGCACCTTCCGATAAATCCAGTTCCGCCAATGGTACCCAGAATAGGGTGGGGCTCGTAGCGGAATCAAAGTAGTAAACTTTGTTCTTGTGGTCCGACACCGTGCGCCAGTAGGTCGAGGCAAGATTCGGTTGGCCCGGTGTCGTAATCCCCAACGGCACGGAGACGGCTCGGATTACGCCAAAGACGCTCGCAATCCCCTTGAATAGATCGGCGGTCTTGGGGACGGCGTCAATGAAAAATGACGCTCTTGCAAACCGATCCGACGCTCTGATAGTGCCCGGAAGGAACACCATTCCCCCGATTTGCTTCCAATAAGCGTTCAAGGCGAGCTGTTCATCGAAATGAGGAGAGTTGGTCAACACCGGAAACTCTTTTCCGTGATGGATTACCAGCTTACCTCGAACATATTCGAGAATGGCGGAGTCACCCGTAGAATCGGAAATGGCCATATGGCCGGCGGCCCGTTTTCCATTCGGCAGTTCCGGCGCGATCACTACGAATGGATCGTCACGCAAGGCGTTGACGACCTCGCTTACCGAAGCATGGTTATCGAGCACATACTGGGCCCACGCTGCTATGGACATGGTCGGCCGCTTTCCATCCGGCTTGGGGTACTCGGATTCCGCCAAGTACAGAACGTTGGCGACCAGCCCCTTTTCGTTCATTCCATCGACGGAGCCGATCCCGTAGAAGGAGCAAATCAAGCTGCCGTACTTCGATACCCATTTGATCGAGGTTGGCCCGGACGCCCCGTCACGTTTCATGCCGCGCGGAAAGACCCAGAGGTCGGTGCCCGTCTCTTCAAGCCAGTCCATTGTCCGCCCGGTGATGATTGTACTATCAGGGGCCTGATAAACAACTCGGGTGCATGCATCACCGTGTTGCCATGGGGCAAACAATGGGGCGAATGCAGCAACTGCAACCAAAAGAGCACCCTTCAAAATCTGTCGGTTCATTGTTCCTTTCCTTACTTTCCAAGAATCATGAGACTCTCAGAGGGATAACTGCCGTTCGCCGCCAATCTGGAACGGGACTTCTGGTCACTCCTCATTCGGGAGCTGAGTTCCTCGCACCGGCCTCCTCGGAGACGGCAACGGGAATGCGTCGTCCATCTGCATCTCTTCACCCCGCGCGTGACCCAGCAACAGAAGCACCCGTCGCTCCTCTTTGCCAACCGGGCTGGTGCGCTTGACTCGTCGAAAGCATCCGACGTCGTCACAGCCACATCCCCATGGTTCGGGACGGGGAACGACGCGCCATGGACAACTCCCAGCAATGCAAGAAGGATGACGCCAATCGACAGTACGGTGATCTTTTTCACTTGTTCCTCCTAAGCCTGGTCAAAAGCCCATTTCTTATGTTTTAACTCAGCAAATTCTCAACACCTGTTCCCTCAACGTGAACGTCGGCCTATGTCACTCATTTGGGCTTTTCGCTAACCCCCGTACAACTGAGGCGAAACATGTCATGCAAAACATCCTCCAAGGCAAAGGCCTTGAGATCTAAGTCCTGTACTTGCGGACAAGCCACACCCCCAAGAGAAAAATCAATGACCCTATAAATGCCTCTGCAAGATCTTCGAGGCTGACCAGTATATTTGTCAGACCGAGATTAATGGCGAAGATCTTGAAAAAGACCCCCCCGACAAGGGCTCCAACTAGTCCAATGCCAATGTTGGCAGCTCTTCCAAATCCTTCCTTGCTGCGCTTGACAACCATGCCTGCCAAGGAACCAGCCAGTGCACCAACGATCAACCAAACGACTATTTGTGGCCACGTAATCTGCATTTTGAACCCTACCTCCTCTGTGGAACTGCTTCTCAGCCATACCTTGAGCATCCACCCCGAAACCAGATTGGAATTTTCACGGTGAATGCGATCCTCGACAAGGACTCCTGACCTTGTTATTCGACCCTCGAAATGATCTTGGCTCCCTCCAAATGGACATGTGGAAACCCAAAGCCACTCCTCTTTAAGAACGGAACTCTATAGACCGAGCCATGTAAGCCCTATCACGTAGATTGCTGACAGTACAAGCTGGGCTAGAGTGATCGGCAGGCCATAGCGAACGAAACGTCCAAAACTCACATGCTGACCGTGCTTTTCACATATGCCAACGCTGACGATGTTCGCCGAAGCGCCGATCAAAGTGGCGTTGCCACCCAATGTTCCGCCAAACATCATGGCGACGAATACCGGCAGGGTCGCAGCCGGCCAATCCGTGAAGCCTGCGGCAAGCGCTCCATCGGGGACGGCTTCTGCTACTACAAAGTAACCTTTGGTCATCACCAACGAAGCAGCAACAACCGGAATGTTGGCGAGCAGGCACGACAGTGCGCCGATACCTACCAGCAACGCAAGCGCCACAAGAACAAAGTTGGTGCCGAACCAGTTGTACAACGCGATGGCCTTGTCCTGAAGCAGGCCCGTCTTAGAGAATGCCTGGACCAGGCAGAAAATCGCGCTGATAAAGATCAGAGTCTTCCAGTCAACGTCTCGTATGACGTTATCCAGCGGCTCGATACGGACTTCGTAAACAACGAGCAGAGCCAGCGTGGCACCTATAATAGCCACAGCAGGAGGCACAATCGGTCTGGGCAAGCGCTCTCCAATGAAAAAAAGACCTACCATCAGCCCGAGGACTGACAATGCGAGAGCTACGAACCAGGGGTGCTCGATGGGAACTTTGGCCTGCTCATCTGGGAGTGTGCAGCGGGCACGCCAGATGAGGGGCACAAGCACTGGGAGTAGCGGAATGACCATAAGAACGGCGAACAAACCCCCAAGACTGACCTTTTGCAGGTAGTGACCGAAAGTCATGCCGATTGAGCTGCCAACCAGGAATGTGGCGGGATCGCCAACAAGTGTGAGCATACCGGCTGAATTACTTACAATTGCCGTAAGTATCATCGGACCGACAAAATCGAATTTAAGCTCCTTGGCAACGCGAATTATCACTGGGGCAAGGAGGATCACTGTTGTGGCGTTCGGCAACACTGAGCACGTCACAGCGACCATTAGCACCAGTAACAACAAGAAACGCTTCCCACTGCCGCGAGTGGCACTCAGATAGAAGTTTCCCAGCCGTTCGAATATGCCGGTCTTTGCGAGAACACGAGCCACTACCATGCCACCGAACAGAAGGGCGACCGGGGAACCGGCCGTTCGAAATGTTGCCACCAAGTCATCATCCTCTAATATTCCTAAAATCAATAGGATGCACACACCGAGCAGTGCCGCTACCGCCATGTCGATCAAGTCGAAGGCGATGAGCACTATCACTGCACTGAACGTCAGCAGAGCCACATAGATCTGTATGTCTGACATGCGAGTGTCCTGTTATTCGATCGGGGGGGAGTACATTAGCCCTCCCTCGGTCCAAAGCCGGTTCAGACCGCGCTCGATGTTGAGGGGGCTTCCGCGTCCGAGATTGCGCTCGTACATCTCCCCATAGTTGCCGGCAGCCATCACGGCGCGCACCGCCCAGTCGGCGGGAACACCCATTGCTTTCGCAATCTTGCCCTGTTCTCCTCTCAGCATTCGGAATAGTCGGAGACTTCTGTCTGGGATACTGGAATGGAGGCTGTCGCGGGTCACACCGATTTCCTCCGCCAGAATCAGCGCGTACAGTACCCATCGGATAACCGTAGCCCATTCCGGGTCGCCGCCCCACACGACTGGACAAAGCGGCTCGTTGGAAATGCACTCCGGCAAAATCTTGAATGCCGATGACCCGCCTGGTGCCCGCAGGCGTATGGCCATCAGATGTGAGGCGTCACCGGAACATGCAGCGCAACGCCCGTCGAAGAGAGCGGCAGCCATCTCGGCCGGTGAGTCGACCACGATCGGATTTACCGAAAGCCCACGTGACATGAAGTAGTCCTTCATGTTGAGAACGCCCGTGGTGCCTTTTTCTACGCACACACTTGCACCGTTAAGCTCTGCGATCGTATTTATGCCCGATTTGGTCGGGACAAGAAACGTTTGTCTGTCGTAGAACAACACAGCCGGAAACTGCACCTTCAAAACTGCCTCACGTGCGAGTGTCCAGCTCGTGGTACGCATGAGCAAATCGATCTTGCCAGACTGCAGTGCCGGAAAACGCATGGATGCCGTAAGCGGAACGAACTGTACCTGGTTGGCGTCTCCCAGCACCGCGGCGGCTACAGCATGACAAAAATCCACGTCAAAACCGCGCCACCTGCCGCTGGCATCCCTTTCAGAGAAGCCTGGTATGGCCTCGCCGACGCCGCAGTACACCCGGCCACGAGCTTTGACGGCGTCCAGGACGTTTCCGGCACAAACTGGGGCCGCCATCACCGCAGTTGCAACAGCGGCAGCGAGCAGAGCAGAAAAAGCCCCTGAAAGCAATCTGGTCTTGCGCCCAATCATTGGAACCGACCTCGTTGAGTTCGCATTTTCTGTTTTTCGTTGCGTAGCCCCCTGGTTTCCCAGCAAGCCCAAGTAGGACCTCATGCAAGGATTACCCCTCTCTCCAGATTCATGAAGCCAATCAGCCCCTTTACGCAATCCTTATCATATCTTTGAGTAGAGATTCTTATCTCACAATGTTCGATTTGCGAACCTTCCATAGCCTCGATTCCGTTAGAAACGAGGTTGAGAATCACCTGCTCTAGATGGAGCGCGTCCCCCTCAACAGTCGGCAAGCCTTCGTCCAAATCAAGCACGAGCGATACTCTATTCAGTTTATCACTATCTCTTGCTAATCTTGCAGCCTCTCGGACAACCTGGTTGAGGTCAATCGACGTGAAGTCCACCTTGCCCGTTCGGAATAGGGTTCTCAGCCGTCGAATGATGTCGCTTGCCCTCTTGTCATCTTCGATGATATCCGAGAGCGTCTCACCCACCTCTTCAAGGTTCGGCTCCTCTTGGGAAAGGTACCTGGCAGCGGCTTGAGCGTTGCTGAGGATGGCACTCAGAGGCTGATTTATTTGATGGGCCAGCGCTGCGCTCAGCTCGCCGAGTGAGGCAAGACGGGAAACGCGGGCAAGGTCCTCTCGATGCTTTTGGGCTTCCAACACTGCCTTCTTACGCTGGGTGATGTCGAGAAAAACGCCCATCAGACGGATGGACTGCCTGGATGGGACTTTCTGCAAGCGGCCTCGGGAGGCAATCCAGCGAACGGTTCCGTCTGGAAGCCCAACGCGGTATTCGATGGAGGGATCCTTTTCCCCCCGTAAAGTCTGTTCTACAGCCCGGCTAACATTCTCGCGATCCTCGGGAATGACAAGAGCGAGAAATTCTTGAAACTTCAGTTCTTTGAGGTGGGCGATGCCCAGTAACTCTCTGGTCTTGTCCGAGGCCCAGATGCGCCCAGTACCTGGGTCCAGGCTCCATAGACCGGCACCTGCGGAAGACACCGCCAGCCTCCAAAGCTCTTCGCTTTCGATCAAAGATCGTTCAGCCTTTCGACGCCGTAGAAGATTTGTCACAAGCCCGAAAATGAGCGTCGTCTCAAGCATTATCAAGGCTGCCGCGCCACTGATCCCCCACTTGTACTTCTCCCAAAATGACAGGTGTCGATAGAGGATTTCGCTGCCGGGCGGAACGGCGGTCTCGGGGATATTCCAACGGTTAAGTTCCCGCCAGCCGTAGAGGCTGGCGTATGCCTGATCCCCAGCGAAGGGTATAGATGCCGGGGACTCGCCACCCAGGATACGAAGCGCTATCGCGGCTGCCTCCCCTCCCTGCTTCTCGAAGCTCACCAGCCTCCCGTCGACTATGCCATAGCCCATGTACGTGTCATAAATCCCAAACACCGGCATATTGGCGGCCTGAGAAATCAGAGAGAGCGCTTCGCGAGGAACAAAGCACCGACCCTCCCCATCCTCAAGAATCACTGAGTAGAGAACTATGCTTTCCGAGGGAAGAGAACTGACGCGTGCAAGAATATGCGCCATCGGCAGTTTGGTAAGGTCGATCAACTGAATCTTCCCGGTATAGTCCTTGAGTGCATTACGGAAAACCTGCTCGCTATCAGCGTCTTTATCCGTTTTTCCAGCTATCAGGGCGACATTCTTTGTGCCGGGTCTAAATCGAAGGGCAGCATCTAGAAAGCCAGCTATGTTTTCCGCCATGACTACGCCAGTGATTAAAGCTCGCGAAGGGGAGTTGTCCAGGTCCTCAGCGTAAGATCTTGAAATCTCACAAGCTACGATCGGGACCCCGGCGAACGCAGCTTGAGCCTCGCCCAGAATCACCTCCACCGCGGCCGGGTAGACGCCGATAATAACGTCAATCTCCAATCCTGCGTACTTACGATGCAGGTAATCGACCAGTGTGCGGAAGTGCTCCGTTTGCCTGAACCGGGACAGGTCAAGGTGTTCGGTGTAAAGTTGGATATCGAAGAGCTTGTTGGACCGGAAGGCCTCTCGGATCCCTCGATCGGTCATTTCGTGAGCCGGATGTGCCTTGTCTTCGCTATAGAGGACCAGAATTCTTTTCGTCTCTTTTGGTTCCAGGGCGTACGATAGTTGAACGAGGAAAGGCAACAGCATGACGACAATCAGGATAGGTTTTCCGATCTTCATGACAATTCGTAGCCCCGGGGGCTTCCTCACCGCCACTCATCTTAGTTGCGTCGCAATGGCCCCGTTCGATCTCTAGCGGTGAGGCTTCTCTATGCACATTTGCTTCACTCCTGACCCCTCCAAGCCGTCAAGGACGTGGAAAATTCTAACGTCCCTTTCCAAAATGAGTATTCTTTATTCTTTTCGAGATTATATCATCCCCGTCAACTTGGCAACCATTATCCAAATCCACGTCGTACCCCGTATACAGTCTGTGAAGCTCAAATAAGGGAAAGGCCCTATCCAAATGCCCCGTTCTCAATCTGAGAGGCTATAGGGCATAAGTGAATCGAAAGATTCAGCGCAGCCCCCCTTCATCCTGTCCTTATGGAGGCCTTGTTCCAGAGGGGACGGCTTTTCCGCCGCTATTCCGTACGGGCCTGAAGTCGGGGATTTCAAGGCCTATTTCTCCCTTGGCCTTGATAGGTCTGGTGATTACCATCCCAATGGTTGCACTCCAGCACGCGAATTCAATCGTGGCGAAATCAATCACAACCCCTCAGACGCGTAAAGGTGGGATCATTCAGCATAACTATCTGATTTTCCTTCATGGAGCTCGAACTTTGTGGCCATTGCTAAGACAGGGTTTGGCTGCGAAGATACAACAAGAATCGTCGGCTCGATTCTCATTTCTTGACCACGGATTCCGACCTCAAGACAACAGATTTGTAAGGACAATAGCCCCATCCGATCGCTCTCCTTGGGGGAGGCAAAGACTCCCTGATTGGAGGAGACGGCCTTCTCATCCATTTCTCCACGAAATCGTCATCTCGGCCTCTGCCCCTCACCTCCCCTACCCTGTCAAACAGGGATTTCTCGCGGCAGAGGTTTCGTCGAGGCGTCTCACTTTTGTTCTTCTGGGAGCTTGTTTCAGTTTTTCCGGGTCCTCTTCCGCTTCCTTCACAATTGATTTGATTGCTTCGATGAAGAGATCTATTTCCTCTTTGGATTCCGTTTCCGTGGGCTCCACCATGATCGCGCCCGAGACGACGAGCGGAAAGTAGATGGTGGGCGGATGAAAGCCGTAATCAATGAGTCGCTTCGCTATATCCAAGGTTGTAACCTTGGAACTTCTTTGAAGCTTGTCCGAGAAGACGCATTCGTGCATGCAAGGTCTGTCATACGCTATGTCGAGAACTCCCTTGAGTCGGGCCTTCACGTAATTCGCATTCAACACCGCGAGATTGCTAGCCTGTTTGAGCAGCGGTCCCATGGAGAGAATATATGCATAGGCCTTCACCATGACTGCGAAACTGCCATAAAAACCGTGGAGCCGCCCGATAGAATCGGGATAGTCAGTGCTCAGTGAATATCGATCACCGTCCTTCACGACGCGGGGTACCGGCAAGAATCGCTCCAGGGATTGGGTCACGCAAATGGGGCCCGCACCGGGGCCTCCTCCTCCGTGAGGAGTAGAGAAGGTCTTGTGAAGATTCAGATGGAGAACATCGACCCCCATTTTGCCCACGTGACCTCTGCCCATAAGCGCGTTCATGTTCGCACCGTCGCAGTACACCAAACCGCCATTCCCATGCACAATTTCCGATATGTCTTGGATGTGCTCCTCGAACAGCCCAAGAGTATTGGGGTTGGTTACCATGATTCCGGCAGTGTCCTCATCCATGATCTCAGCGATCGCTTCTGGCGTGAGTATTCCCAGTGGGCCTGATTTGACGCCAACCGGCTTGAATCCACAGAGGGCAGCACTCGCGGGATTCGTGCCGTGCGCAGTGTCGGGCACTATGATCTTTTTCCGCGGCTTCCCCATGCTCCGGTGATAGGCGAATAGGATCAGCATACCGGCCAGTTCCCCCTGAGCCCCTGCTGCCGGCTGCAAGGACACCGCATCCATGCCCGTGATCTCCGCCAGGAGCAAGCCCAATTCATGCATCAGTCTGAGCGCCCCCTGGGAGAGCAGAGCTGGGAGCAAGGGGTGCGCATGAGCAAATCCGTTCAGGGCCGCAATTTGATCATTGATCTTGGGATTGTATTTCATGGTGCAAGACCCGAGAGGGTACATGCCGCTGTCTACCCCGTAATTCCATTGGGATAGCCTAGTGAAATGTCGTACTACCTCAACTTCACTCAAACCCGGCCAATCCGGGATTTCTCCGACGAGATTCTCATCCATCGGGACAGGATCCACGTCCGCTTCCGGAAGGCTCATGCCGCACCTTCCAGGTTTGCCCTTCTCCCACAGGAGGCGCTCGTTCAGTACGAGCCCATTCGCTCCCGGAAAGTCTTTCATGATCGTATCTCCCGGACCAGAGCATCCATGTCGGCCTTGGACTTGGTCTCTGTTGCACAAAGTAGGTAGCAGTCATCCAATTCGGGATAGTAACCCGCCAGCGGGAGTCCTGCCACGATCTTCTTTTCCAGCAACCGCTCATATGCTTGGTGGAACCCGCTAGGAGCCTGGACAACAAATTCGTTAAAAGTGGGGGCACTGAACCGGGGGGAAAATCCAGCGCTTGCCAGCTCCCTCTTGAGGTACTCGGCCTTGTCGCGATTCATCGATGCCAGCGACCTCAGTCCATTTCCCCCGAGCGATGCCATGTACATCGCGGCAGCGACGGCGCACAAGCTATTATTTGTACAGATATTCGATGTGGCTTTTTCGCGACGGATATGCTGCTCCCTCGTGGCCAAGGTCAGGGTAAATCCTCGGTTTCCGTCCAGATCCCGAGTGCGCCCCACCAGACGTCCCGGCATGTTGCGAACGTGGGCCATCCTGGTAGCAAAGATCCCTAGACCGGGACCTCCAAAGGATTGCGGCACACCAAAGCTCTGGCCCTCTCCACACGCAATATCCGCTCCGCAGCTCCCGGGATTCTTCAGAAGTCCGTACGCGAGAGGTTCAGAAAAACAGACGACCAACAGAGCCCCCGTGTCGTGCGAGAGATTTGCGGCCCTCTGGAGATCTTCTATGCACCCGAAGAAGTTGGGAGATTGTATCGCTACGGCTGCAAACCCCTTCTCACCGGAAATTCTTGACAAATCGGTCCTGCCATCTCCGTCGAAGGGAAGCTCGACTACCTCAAATCCTGTTGATTGAAGGTAGGTCTCAGCCACCTGCCGATAATGCGGGTGTAGAGCCTGAGACACTGCGACCCGATCATGACGGGTGATCCTGACGGAAGCGAGCAGCGCTTCTGCAAGGGCCGACGCACCGTCATAAAGGGAGGCATTGGCTATCTCCATTCCGAGCAATCGGGACACAAGAGTTTGATACTCGTACACGGCCTGAAGCGTTCCCTGACTGATTTCAGGTTGATACGGCGTGTAAGACGTTGTGAATTCTGATCTCCCCAGAAGGTACCGGATGGTGGCCGGAATGAAGTGCTCGTAACTTCCCGCGCCAAGAAAAACGACGTAGTCTCGGCCCGCACCCATAGTTTCCGCCAGCTCTTGCGCAGTTCTCTCGAGCTCCCATTCCGTCAGAGGACCGGGAATCCTGAGCTCCCCGTCCTTTCGGCACTGGGGAGGAATCATTGCGAAGAGCTCGTCCAAGTCAGTAGCCCCTATGGCCTCGAGCATGAGAGCGATGTCATCCTCGGTATGAGGTAAGTAGCGCATCTTATTCGAGCCCTCTCAACATGTCCTCGTACTCGTTGGCGCTCATCAGATTTTCAAGGTCGGTCGCATTTGTCGGCCTGACCTTTATCAGCCAACCTGCGCCATACGGGTCTTCATTCACCAACCCGGGAGACTCACCCAGCTCTCCGTTGATTGCCACAATCTCTCCTGCGACCGGCATGAAGACCTCTGAGACCGCCTTGACAGACTCCAGGGTACCGAATTCTTCTCCCTTCTCGAAGAAATCCCCCTCCTGAGGCAATTCCACAAAGGTGATGTCCCCAAGCTGATCTTGAGCATAATCGGAGATTCCCACCACAATGATATCATTTTCCTGGCGTGCCCATTCATGATCGTGGGCATACCGGACCGTGTCCGGAAAATGTAACTCATGAATCTCTTTCATCACTCCCTACCCCTCTCCTTTCAATCATCAGGCTCATGGGCCGAAGAGCCGTCCTGTCCGGTCGGATATCCTCGACAATTTCCACCCGAATCTTCCGTCTCTTGTCCTTGAGCTCCACGACCTGGCCCAGCGGCAAGCGATGCCTCACGCGAACAAAGCCGCAGCTCAACCCCTTGGCCTTAAAGCCATCCGGCTTGTCCGGGCTCACAACACTGTAGATTCGATTACCCACGCGGCCGATTGCCATGTCTGCCACGCAGGTGAGGACAATTCCCAGGTCCGTTCCGTCAGGTCCCAAGACGACTGCAGGATCGTGGACGGAAACTTTACGGGGATCGTATCCAGCAAACGCCTGAGTATGCTCTGCGCTATTTCTCTTGCCAAGCACCACGTCGCCGAGAAAGTCTTTGGTGAAGCCCGTGCCGTCTTCGTTGAAGGGCAGGGCGTGCGGCCAAGGGTGGTTAATGAACGGCCAGGAACCGATATCCTGCCCCGAGAGCGGCAGCACCGCTCCCGCCCTCAGAGAGTCTCTCGCAGCCAGACCGCACGGAATGAGCCCAAACTCCTTACCAGCAGCCAGAATCAGCTCCCATGTATCGCCCAACATAGCAGAACGGACAAAGAGCTCGAAACCGAATTCTCCAGTGTATCCTGTGCGGGAGACCAAAACCGCAGCCCCGTTCTTCAAGAAAACATCGGCCAGCGGTGAATCCTCGTCAAAATGCCCCTTGAACGAGAAATAGCTCATGGGGAGCAGAGCACGTTCCGGCTCGTGCAGCACTTTCGCGAGAACTCGTGCCGAATTCGGTCCCTGAAGATCGATCTTGCCGATTTTTCCTGTCAGATCATCCAGTTCAAAAACGTGGCTTCCCTTGCACGCAGCCAGGTGGGAGCATACCTCTTCGCCCTTACCGGCGTTCACCACAACGAGATACGTATCGAGAGCCAAGAAGAAGACCACTGCGTCGTCAATCACGTGGCCCAGATCATTGAGGAACGCTCCAAAGGCAGCCCTTCCCGATCTGGGAGGACCGCTATTTCGCTGTCTCCAGGAATCGAGGTCTCGCGTAAAGCAGCTCTGAAGAAGGTCGAAGCTTCCGGGCCCAATCAGGCTGATCACGGACATGTGCGACGTATCAAACATGCCGCAACCTTCAATTACTGCCAAGTGTTCGGCGACCGCGCCGGAGGGATACCACAAGGGCATTTCCCACCCTCTGAAGGGGGCCATCGTGGCGCCGTGAGAAGTGTGCCACCCGTGCAGGGGCGTCTTGAGATTATCTGAACCAAGGTCCATAAGTACACCCCCTTCGCACCCTATCTTCTGCCCGAGGCCGACAGAACCACGCACCGACTATCGATGCGCGGCACTGTAGCAATGGGGCATCTGCCTGTCAATCTATAGTGGAGGGGATTGAGAACAGGTCCGACCATTACTCGTGAGCCGAATCACACACAATAGCGTGACAACACTGGCACCGTTCCGGTATCGCTTTGTTCATGAGTCAAGAGGTCTACAGACATCGTTGGGAAATCTCCACGTCCGCTTTGACCATATGTCGATCGAAGGCTCACTGGCTCTCAATTGCGATGAATGCCAAGCAAATTCAATGCGCGGCAGTATAGCTGCGACAAACCCACTGACGTGGGCCCCAGCGCCATGATTGGGCTGGGGTAAAAATTCCCCCACTCCCCGCTTGGTGGGGGGATTTCGCCCAACGACAACCAACCTATAACACTGACGTTTTTCAAGACGCTCGCGGCGACGGGCGTTTTAGGCCCAAATTCTGTGGGTCTTCGTTTGTGCCGCGTCTCAGGGCAATCGTTCCGACTCGCTCTCAACATAGTGATAATTCACGCATAAGATAGTCTCCGCTCCTATTGTACCGCCACTGGCATAATGATTGCTTTGAGAGAAGACCAGGTGTTCCACAGTATTTGCGCTGTGGATATCCCAACCTTCTTGCATGGCGGGCGCTCTCAATTTAGCGGGACTGCCCGCAACCCCCCTGAGAGGGGAAAAGGACGCAACTGACGACGGAGAGCTCATCGAGTGGGAGCGGTTGCGCACCACAGCAGCCGGCGAGCCTCCACAGAAAGGTGCTGGAAAGATCCGAAGTGCGCCCTCGCTAACGGAGAAGAGCCGAGCCAAGAGGCAGGCTATGAGGTCGGTCAAGGCAAATTGACCGAAAATCAAGAAAGACAGTCACAAGGGAGATGGAATCATGAAGAGGAGCATCTTCGGTACCCTGACACTTTCATGTGTGCTCTTGATCTTCATATCTTCGGGTCACGGGAGCGGTCAAACATGCAAAGGTCTCTATTCCGAGGCAGTGATCCTGTGCGATCAGGGCCAGTGGACTGATGCAGCAAGAGTGGCGAAAATGGCTCTGAAGAAGGCCGAGCCTGCTCAAGGCTCTCAGAGAGTGCAAGCACTCCGGTCGCTGCGCCTCTTGGACAAGGTGCAGAGAGAGCGCGGAAACTTGCTGGAGGCCCGGAAGTTTTGCACTCGGGCTCACACCGTGTGCCTAGCGCTATACGGAAATGCGCATCCGAGCTCCGTGCGCTCGCTGGTGGCTCTCGGCGACCTGAGTGCAAGGGAGGGAAAGTATAGTGAGGCGGAATCCTACTATCGCGCGGCAGTGAAGTCGGGAGCACAGGCTGGATCGGTAGCGGACCTGGAGGTCGCGTCGGCCTTGGTCGGGCTCGCTGCGATATACCGGACCGACGGGAAGAATCAGGAAGCGAGAAAGCTTTACGAACAGGCACTCGAAGCGTACGACATGTCGAGAAAATATCGACCTGCCCTCAATGAACCGGCGGCCGACATCCTTTGCAATCTAGGAGATATGGATAAGGATCGAGGAAACTTCCCGTTTGCAGCCGAATCTTACCGGAGGGCGATCGAAAAATTCACGATGTTGGCCGGCTCGGAAAATGTAAAGACAGCCGACGCACGGATGCGACTGGCCGACCTTTACGTCCGTTGGGGGAAGCCAGTGCGAGCGGAGAGGCAGTACAAGAAAGCAGTGGCAACGTACCGCAACGTAGGCGGAAACGAGATAAAGTCTGCCATCGCCATGAAATGCATTGGTGATCTACAGTCTGAGAGAGGCAATTGGGAGCTCGCAGAGCGGTATTACACGAAATCGATGATGACACTGAGCGACTGCAGCCCTAGCTGCGATCTCACCCTAGCAACGGTCATGAAAGCCCTCGCTGATCTAAAAATGAGACGGGGAGACCATGCTCGAGCGATCCCAGTCTACGGGAAGATTCTTGCCAGGCTTAATGTGGATTCGGGGCAGAAATAGTTCGGCCCCTCTGAGATTGTGGATCCAGACGGAGAGATTGGGGCGGGCGGCTTCCTTGGAGCCACCTGCCCAGTAATTGACGGGGAAAAAAGGATGACGTACCGTCGCGTTGTCTCCTGTTTTACGAGTGGCAATGAGGCCGCTCGAACAGCGATCGATAAATGAATTCTTTTCGTATAGGCAACATGGTGTCGCCAGTTCCGAACAATCCGGGCTCCGACGGGCAAATGACCCGGCCATGCATACTTGTGGTTGATGACGAGGAGAGAAATCTCCTACTCATGAAGTTTCTCCTGGAATCGTTCGGATACGCATCAATTCTTGCATCAAGTGGAGAGGAAGCCCTGGAGAAACTCGGACCCGGTGTGGACCTCGTTCTCCTGGATGTAATGTTGAAGGGGCTCGACGGATTTCAAATCGCTCGACGGATTCGTTCGCATCCAGAATATGGGGATCTTCCTATCGTTATGGTCACGGTTCTCTCTGGCCGAGAAGACCGACTCCAGGCCGTGCAGGCGGGTGCCAACGATTTTGTGACCAAGCCGGTTGACAAGGTGGAGCTCCGGGTTCGTATGGAATCATTGCTTCAGATGAAGGAGGCTCGAGACAAGCTCAAACGGTACCACGAGGACCTCGAGACGATAGTCAAAACGCGTACCGAGGCTCTGGCAGCCAGCGAAGCGCGGTACCGCATGCTGGTGGAGAACGCCCCGGTGGGAATCATCTCCTGCGACCTGTCAGGCAATGTTGTGGATGCAAATTGCCAGGCTCAGGCAATCTTCGGCTCTCTCACCCCCGAGAAACGCACACGAGCGAATGTCCTTACTGATCCCTCATTCGTTGCTGCTGGTATCGCCAAATACATTAACCGTTGCCTCGCCGGCGGCAAAATGGTTGCGTGCGAAGGCAACTGTGTCACTTCCTCCCAAGAGGATGTGTTCCTGCGGCTCAACATAGTGCCCTTGCGCGACGGCGAGGGTGCCGTGATTGGAGCACAAGCCATAGTGGAGGATGCGACTGAGGAGAAGAAGGTAATGGAACGCCTTCGCGAAAGCGAACGGCGGTTCCGCGCCGTTTTTGAGACCGCCCTGGACTGCATCTTCATCAAAGATCGTGAGCTACGATATACCCACGTTAACCCCGCTATGTTGAATCTTCTGGGGATCGCGTCTGAAGAATTCATCGGACGCACCGATGGAGAATTGTATGGAGAGGACCAGGCCCGAAGCCTGACGCAAGTAGATGCTCGCGTACTGGAGGGGCAGGCGGTTCAGTCCGAGCATGCTATCACCGTAAACGGACGCCTTGTAGCATTTAACTGCGTCAAGGTACCCCTGACCGACCATGCCGGGGAAACCGTCGGCCTGTGCGGGATAGCGCGGGAGGTGACCCAGTACACGACGTGGAAAAAGTTCTCTGCGACCGAAGAGCCCCTCTCCGCCGCTATGCGCGCGACCCTCGAGAGTGCCAGACTCGCAGCGCGCAGCGACAGCATAGTGCTGCTCATGGGTGAGAGCGGCAGCGGCAAAGATTATGTCGCGAAGTACCTGCATGAAAACTCGCCGCGCTCTGGAGGACCGTTCTTCACTATCAATTGTGCTGCATTGCCACCCGAGCTTGCGGAATCAGAGCTGTTCGGACATGAGCCTGGCGCGTTCTCCGGGGCAAAGGGGCGCAAACGCGGCCTGCTGGAGCTCGCGGAAGGGGGGACGCTCCTTCTCAATGAAATCGGAGAATTGGCCCTCGCTCTTCAGGCAAAGTTGTTGACATTTCTCGACACCCAGTCCTTTACACGAGTCGGCGGCGAGCGGAGCACTACGGTCAATGCGAGATTGCTGGCAGCAACGAATCGCGATCTTGAAAAGGAAGTGGCAGAAGGTCGATTTCGGCAAGACCTCTTCTACCGGATCAACGTGATCTGCATTACTGTACCCCCGCTCCGAGACAGAGTGGACGATCTTCCGATACTTGTCAGAGATCTGACTGCTGGCCTTTGTAAGAAGCTGGGTTTCGTCGAGCCTCCCCTGATCCACCAGAAATGCCTCGAGATCTTTACGGCCTACAAGTGGCCTGGCAATGTACGCGAGCTGAAGAATGTGCTGGAGCGTGCTCTCATTCTTTCACAGGGAAGGGAAATCGATCCCCACGCCATTGGGTTCCCTCTGGACCAAGCTGGGCCCACGTCCGACGATTCCCTAGTAGTGAAGAAGTCTACAGACGAAACGTTTAATGATATCCTCAGGGCGGTAAAACGCAATCTCATCGAGGAGGCGCTGAGACGCTCAGGAGGAAATCGGACTCGTGCAGCGTCAATGCTCGGGCTTTCCCGGTACGCCCTCAAACACTATATCAAGGCCCTCGCGATAGAATAGCACCCCGGTAAGAAGTGCCTTCCAGTACGGCCGACTCCGACCTCGAGGAAGCAATGGATCGGATCTGCGCCTCTAATGACGTCCTATTTTCAGGGCGATTCCTTCAGCCGCGGCTTCTTCTCCAGGCGAAATCCGCGGACTGCAACTCGTAACGAGCCAAGAACCCTCTCTTCGTCCAAAGCTCATGTCAATTCATCCATGGCTTCGCGGATCACTGCTGCACTCTTGTGGAGAGCTTCGTGCTCCAAAGGGTTCAACTCAAGAGGGAAAGTAGCGAGAACTCCGTCCCCTCCCACGAGGCGTGGAAGCGACACACAAACATTGCGTACCCCTGCCACCTCTTCCTCGGGCGTGGAAACTGTGAGGATAGAGCGTTGGTCGTGGAGAATCACGTCCACGATTTTGGCCACTGCACTCCCTATCCCATAGTAGGTGGCGCCCTTCCCCTCAATAATGGCGTACGCGGCGTTTCGGACCTGATTGTCAACTTGCATCCGGGAGCTCTCATCGAAATTGATCCCTCGAAGCTCGCAGAAGCGCTTCAGAGTAACAGCACCGATCCTCACGAGTGACCACGCCAAGACTTCGGAATCCCCATGTTCGCCCAGCACGTACGCGTGCACGTGGTGAGGGTCTACACCCACTGCTCCCGCCACGAGGCTACGAAATCGGGCTGTGTCAAGCATTGTCCCCGTGCCGATAACCCTCGAGCTCGGAAGGCCGTACCGAGCGGCATGGAGCACAGCGAGATGAGTCATAATGTCAACGGGATTCGTTGCAACAATGAGGATAGCATCGGGAGCCGCATCCAATATCCTCGGGACCACCTGCTCGAATACCGCCGCATTTCGTTTGAGGAGCTCCAGTCGGGATTCCCCCGGTCTTTGGCTCACGCCGGCAGATACGATGACCGCTCGAGCTCCTTTCAAGTCCGCGTAATCACCACTTTGGATGGTAAGGGGATAAGAGAACGGCACCGCGTGACTGATATCCCGCGCTTCCGCTTCAGCCCGGTCATGATTCTTGTCAACGAGCACCACTTCTCGCCCTATTCCTCTCATCAACACAGCGTAGGCTGACGTTGAACCGACGAGACCGCTTCCTACAACCCCGATCTTCATGAACCCCCCTTCGCCTTCGTCAGGCTACTTAGCACTCGTCATGAAAAGGGACCCAGCACCTGTTTGATTTCCATGAACCTCAGCAGGCCTGATTTCGTTATCATTCCGACAGGTCGATCGCCCCTCATCACCAGAAGCCGTCCAATCCCTCCCTGGGTCATCTTTTTCAGCGCATCGCTCAGCGACTCAGTAGGTTCGATCTGGAGATCCGGACCGAGTGGTCTCATCGCTTCTCGCACCGTCATGGTCTCCCGATCCTTTGGTGGAATCTCCTTGAGATCGGACAAAGAGAGCACTCCAACGGCCCTCCCATTGTCCACTACTGGAAATCCTCCATGTCCGTACCTCAGGAAATAATCCTGTGCCACCTGTTCCAGCGACAGGGAGGGACTTACGGATATCACGTCCTCCACCATGAGTCTCTCCACCTGAACACCTTCCAAAGATTGCCTTATAATCGTCTGATGGTAACCGGTGGCAGCGATGCCTCTGAGAAACATACCTATGAAAATGAGCCATAAACCCCCAACCAGCGCTCCAGCAAAAATCTGCAGCACACCAAGAAGCATCAAGGCCCACGCAAATCCCTTCCCGATGTCTGACGCCCACTTGGTCGCCCTGGTCACGGACCCGGTTCTCCACCAGACCAATGCTCGAAAGATCCGTCCCCCATCCAGGGGGTACCCAGGAACGAGATTGAAGACCCCGAGAGCCAAGTTGATCCATGCCAGGTACTCGAAGATTGCCTCCACCAGGGTCGGAACAGATCCCGATATAGCCGCAGACACTATCCAGAATATGAGTGCGAGCCCGAAGCTCGCCAAGGGTCCCACCACAGCGATCTTGAACTCCACCATTGGGTCGCGCGGCTCCTCCGCTATGTGAGCCACGCCACCAAAGACAAACAACGTAATTTCAGGTATCTGAATTCCTTGACGCACTGCGGTGATGGAGTGGGACAATTCGTGGATAAGGATACTGGCAAAGAAGAAGAGAGCCGACACTACGCCGGCCAACCAGTACACCTGGATGCTGTACCCGGGGAAAAAATGGGGAAAGTATCCCGCGGACAATCCCCAGACAACGAGCACGAAGATTATCAGCCATGAATAGTTGAGAGTTACCTTAATGCCCTGGACCTGGAAAAGGTATATGGCTCCATGCATGAGTCCTCCCCCTCTCCCGGCCATTTCCGTGTTGTTTGATTCTGAACCTTCAGCCACAATGCACCTCCTTACGTTTGTGGTGTTGGAGGGGAAACTGAACAAATCTGATCCCTTAGAATCGAATCAGTCCACCTCAGTGCCTGTCGAGAACGGCCTGCGATTCACGAGGTCTCTCGCAGTAGATTTCGCTCCTGCGAAAGGTCCGTCCGATCACGTGCCCGGCCCCGATGCAACGCGTGCCAAAGCACAACAAGAAATTATTGCAATTTCACTTGATCTTCTAGAGGGATCGTTCAGGCGGATCCGCGACGAACAGGGAGAATTCTGCGGTGACATCACTACGGACAAGTACCACCGCTCGTTCCGGCATCGGAAATCCCCCGGTTTCTGGTACATGCAAAGTTGTCGTGGAGGTGGCCCGACCCCGCTGGATGAATGGGTTGCACTGCCTCACCGAAGATACTTGAACGACGCTGGTCCGGAATGGGTGGCACGCCCGCCCCGACTCGAACGGGGGACCTACGGATTCGAAGTCCGGCGCTCTATCCAACTGAGCTACGGGCGCATCCGATTCTTGCGCAGTAACGTGAACGATCCCGAAAAGACGTCTGGCGCTCTCCGAGCAGGCACGCTTTCAGCCTTGAAGCGCAGTGGGGAGAGTGAGGGGACTCGAACCCCTGGCCACAGGGGCCACAACCCTGTGCTCTGCCAACTGAGCTACACTCTCCATACCCCAAAACTGTAGATCGTTGCCGATGAGATGTCAACCCTCCGTTGACGGCTAACGTCTGGTACAGGAGGGCAAATGGGCGCCTCTCACTGAGTCGCTATCCAAGGGAATCACCACAAGCGCTGCAGCACTCTGCGTATCCTGTCTTTGACGACCTCGTTACCGGATCGAGGCGCTTCAGACCGAGAAAGCGCTGAGGCTCGCTGGGATATCAGTGCACGAAGATCTGCCTTGGGACTGAGCTCCAGTGCCTTTTGGAACGAGCTCCGGGCCTCCTGCTTCAGCCCGTCCTCCTGGAGCATTCGTCCCAAGTGAAAGTGCGCTTGAGGGTCCCTCGGGTCCGCGGTAACGGCCCTCCTCAAGTCCTCGAGGGCTGCGGGCCGGTCTCCTGATTCCTCATGGATAAGGGCTCTTTGGACCAGCGCTCCTCTCAGTCCGGGAGAAACCGCGATGGCCATGTCAAGATCCTGTGCAGCACCATCCCGGTCTCCTGTGCGAAGACGGACGAGCGCTCTGGAATGATATGCCTGAAAGAAAAGCGAATTCAGCTCTATGGCCCGCGAATACCACTCTAGGGCATCCTTCACCCTTCCCTGCCCAGCCAGCGCGTTTCCGGTGTGCCAGGCTGCAACCGCGGATTCCGTAGCAGGTCTTTGGGTGGATTCCAGCATCTTGATCCATACCGCGAGGTTTTCTCGCCATTCCGGCCGCGGATCGAGAGCGAGGGCTCGCCTGTACAAAGCGATGACCTCCTCTGCCGCGTCGCCACGTCTCTCCAAGATGCCTGCCAGGTTCTCAACAGCCCGATAGTTCCTCCCGTCCACCAATATCGCTTGCCGATAATCCCTTGTCGCGGCATCCTCCATCCGGGCCATTTCGTACGCCATTCCTCGGCCCAAGTAGAGAAAGGCATTAGCCGGGTACCGCCTGATACCCACCGAATACAGTCGGATACAGTCCTGAAAACGACCCTCGTGATACGCTCGTTCCGCTGCCTGTACGAGATCCTGCACATCCTCATCTGACCGGATTTTCACTGCGTCCGAAAGCTCGGGAAGAATGTCTCTGCTCGCGGCCGAAGGCGTTCCAACGAATCCGAGGACAAGGACCGGCACCAAGCACAGGACACTTGACAGGACCTCGGTGCACATCTGCTTTAGCATCGCGCACACCTCAAAATAATCTGTGAATGCGGCATGATACCTGCATCGCCCCCGTGCTGTTTAATCATAGCAGACATGCGTCCCCGCGATGAAGACAAAACGTGCCCGGTTTCCCTACCGGCCAACGCCACGAGCCCTGAGACCGGCCCGAGGTGCCGTCCAGCTCGAAAACACTTGTGCACCGGTACCGTTCCCCTATAGTGTTTGGCACGAGCCTCCGAGGTCAAGTGAAAAGAGTGAGGAATATTCCCGGGAGATATCCCATGGCTCATGAAGACGTGAGGAGAGCTAAACCGATCTCTCAGATTGCCAGGAGTGGGAGCGTTGTCCCCCTCTTGTCTCTTGTCCTGTTCCTCGTGCCTTGTGCCTCAGCCGTTGCCGAATTGCCACAGATTCCGTACCCAAAGCACGCGGAATACCGCATCGCCATCCACTGCTCAAAGAAAGTTCTCCAGCTTTGGAGGCACACGGAACTGATCCGGGAGTATCCGGCGGACTGTGGCAAAGGGGGCCTGGGCAAGAAGAGAGGCGGAGATCACAAGACACCGATCGGAGATTATGAAATATCCTGGATGGCCTCCCGTGCACATTCCAAGGGATACCGGATAAGAGACGGCCGCAGTTGGTGTAAGGATAATCGCTTCGTGGACGCGAGCTCCGGGCCTGCACTCGAAAAGCTCTGGAGTGAATCCTACGGAGGGCTCGAAGCGGCTGTTCTAAGCATTAACTATCCGAACGAGAAAGACCGCATACGCGGCTTTACCGGTGACTGCATCCATATCCACGCGGACAAGCACCACAGCGACGGCATGCTCAAGAAGTCGTACGGGTGCATACATCTCTTTCCGTCCGATGCAAATGAGTTGTACGAATTCGTGGACGTGGGCACACCGGTGAAATTGTTTCCGTGAGCTAATCAACGATCTTGGAGAGAAGCCGTGATGTTCCGGATTCCAATTTCGGAACGCCATCAGTGAGTGGCTTCCTTGATGGCCTCCGTCTGATAGTGGATAATTAAAGGATCGATAATGTCTTCGAGATTCCCTTCGAGGATCAGGTCCAATTTGTAGAGCGTAAGCCCTATCCTATGATCTGTCACCCTGTTCTGGGGGAAATTGTACGTACGGATCCGTTCAGACCTGTCTCCGGACCCCACTTGGCTTTTCCGCTCTTTGCTGATTTCCGAATGCCGCTCTGCTTCCATCATGTCCAGAAGCCTCGCCTTCAAAATCTTGAGAGCCTTGGCCTTGTTCTTGTGCTGGGATTTCTCGTCCTGGCAGGTAACGACCACGTTTGTCGGCAGGTGCGTCACTCTCACGGCCGAGTCGGTAGTGTTGACGCTCTGCCCACCTGGTCCGGAAGATCGGTAGACGTCAATCTTGAGGTCCTTGGGATCTATACTCACTTCCACATCATCAGCCTCAGGCAGCACAGCCACAGTAACAGCGGACGTGTGGATGCGTCCCTGAGATTCGGTCACGGGAACGCGCTGGACTCTGTGAACCCCGCTCTCGTATTTCAAGCGGGAATAGGCTCCTTTTCCGTGGACCAAAGCTATCACTTCCTTCAGCCCACCAGACGCGCTCGGCGACGAGGACATGAGCTCGACGCGCCACCCCCTCCCTTCAGCGTAACGTCCGTACGCACGAAAAAGATCGGCTGCGAAAAGCGTGGCCTCCTCTCCCCCGGTTCCAGCTCTGATTTCAAGAAACGTGTTCTTTGCATCGTTGGGATCCGTCGGGAGCAGGAGGAGGGTCAACTCTTTCTCCAGAGCTGTTTTCTTGTCCCTGAGGGCAGGGAGATCTTCGCGGGCGAGATCTACCAGCTCCGAATCTTCCCCTTCTTGAATGATCTCTTCGAGCTCCGTGATTTCTTGATTCACGTTCGTGAGCGCCCGGTACACTTTCACGATCTCGTCCAGATCGGACTGCTCTTTGGCAACTCTCTTGAGCCTTTCCGGATCAGCAATCACTTCCGGGCGAGTCAGCTCTGAATTGAGCTCTTCATAGCGCTTATTTAATTCCTCAAGCTTGTCGTAGACCTGCATAAACCGTGTTAGGCCGAGGTTTCGACCTTGGCCCACATCTCCTCTTTTTCCAGAGTTTTCCTGAGTGCAATCAGCGCGACCTCGATCTGATCGTCACTGGGTTCCCGAGTGGTTAATTTCTGCAGCCAAAGGCCTGGCAGGAGCATCGCATTCAGGACTGGGTTGTCCCATCTCTCTCCAAGTCGAATAATCTCATATGAGCCCCCAGCTATGGGGACGAGGAGCAAGATCTTCACGAAAATAAAGAATGCCGTGGTGAGCACCATGTTTCCCAAAAGCTCTTTGGGAGCCAGCGGGAAAACGGCTGTAAAGAGAAAAACACTCAAAACCAGGACTAGCAGCAGAAACGCCGTGCCGCAGCGAGCATGAAGGGTGGGATATTTCCTCGCGTTCTCGACCGTCAAATCCTCCCCCTTCTCATACGCATGGATCGACTTGTGCTCCGCTCCGTGATACTGGAAGACGCGCCGGATTTCCTTGAGCAGTGAAATGAGCACAATGTATCCCACGAACATCCCGACCTTGATGATACCGTCAATAACATGGAACCAGATGCTCCTGACTCCCAGATCCGTGCCCGCCAGGAGCCCGATCCCCATTGTTGCCAGATGGGGAATGACGACAAACAAGAGGATTGCTCCGGTGAGCGCCAGGGCGATCGTGCTGCCAAGGGCCCAGGGCCCCAATTTCTCCTCTTCTTCCTCCAGGGCTTCCTGCGCAGAGTAAGTCAATGCCTGAATTCCATTGTAGAGTGCCTCGTAGAGCACTATTGCTCCTCTAAGAAACGGTTTCTTCAAGACCGGCCACCGTTCCATGGGAGAATACCATCTGTCTTCTCGTACGGACAGATTGCCGTCCGGTCTGCGGACCACGACGGTAAACGTCTTGGGCGCCCTCATCATAATCCCTTCAATGACTGCCTGGCCACCGACCTTGATTGGAGGGAGATTACCGCTGGAACTATTGCTCACGATCATTCGCGTTCACCACTGGACCGGAACAGAAGGTCGAGAAACATCCGAGTCGTCACCGCTGCGAATCGGAAAGTACGCGTCGCTTCATTTGTTCTCCGGAGAAGCTTTCTCTTTCCGCTTGGGCCTTGCCGCGGCTTTCGGTTTAGCCGGCTCCGCTTTCTTGCGCGTCTTTGCCGGCTTCCTACCGGTTGCCACAGGCTTGTCACCGTACTTTTTCATAAATCGCTCGACTCGGCCTGCGCTGTCGACGAGCTTCTGTTTTCCTGTGAAGAATGGATGACATGCGGAGCAGATTTCGAGCTTGTATTCCGGTTTGAGCGACCGGGTGTGAATTTCGGCACCGCACGCGCAGACGAACACCGAGTCGGTGAAGTTGGGATGTATGTCCTTTTTCATGGGTTGTCCTCCGGATCCTACCTTAAAAATATTAATATATCACAAGTGCTCACCGGGCAAAAGACAAAACGTCTTCCCCGAGAATGGCCAGTACCATGCTCTGCGCGCGTCGCATTCCCGTATTCCTCGAAATCTTATTGATTACCCGAGAGTGAGGCACCTGTTGTTCTACAAATCGAGAAAAATCTCAAACGCTCTCCTGTATTTTCGTTTCGGCCGGCAATACTATTTGTTCATTACTTCGAGGAATTCCCGGTTGGAATCGGTCTGCACGATCTTGTCCAACAAAAATTCCATGGCATCAACGGAGTTCATGTCAGCGAGAAGCTTCCTGAGCAACCAAATCCTCTGGAGGTCCTGTGGTTCAAGCAGCAGCTCTTCTTTTCTGGTTCCGGACCGATTGATGTCCATACAAGGGAAGACTCTCCGTTCGAGCAGGCGCCGGTCCAAATGGATTTCCATGTTTCCCGTGCCCTTGAACTCTTCGTAGATGACTTCATCCATTTTGCTGCCGGTGTCAATGAGGGCCGTGGCAATTATGGTGAGGCTCCCGCCCTCTTCTATGTTTCGGGCAGCGCCGAAGAAGCGCTTCGGCCTGTGCAAAGCATTGGAATCAACTCCACCAGAGAGAATCTTGCCACTCGGAGGTACCACGGTATTGTGGGCGCGTGCCAAGCGCGTGATGCTGTCGAGCAGGATGACCACGTCTCGCTTGTGCTCCACCAGCCTCTTAGCCTTTTCGATCACCATGTCTGCCACCTGAACGTGGCGCTGGGCCGGCTCGTCAAAGGTCGAAGAGATCACCTCCCCCTTGACCGTCCTCTGCATATCCGTCACCTCTTCGGGCCTTTCGTCGATCAACAGGACAATGAGGTAAACCTCTGGGCTATTGATGGCAAGACTGTTGGCAATCTGCTGGAGGAGAACGGTCTTCCCCGCTTTCGGTGGCGACACGATAAGACCCCGCTGGCCCTTGCCCAGAGGGGTCAGCAGATCCATGATGCGCATTGAATACGTGGTCGGACCGGTCTCGAGCTTGAGCTTTTCGTTGGGGTACAGAGGCGTCAAGTTGTCAAAAAGCACCTTGTCCCTAGCAGCTTCCGGGTCCTCACCGTTGATCGATTCCACCTTGAGGAGGGCGAAATATCTCTCGGTGTCTTTGGGCGGTCGAATATACCCTGAAACCGTGTCACCCGTCCTTAGACCGAACCGTCGGATTTGGCTCGGAGAGACGTAAATGTCATCGGGCCCGGGCAGATAGTTGTAATCGGGAGCCCTGAGGAATCCAAACCCGTCCGGAAGGCATTCCAACACCCCTTCCCCCCGTATCGGTGTTTCCTTCTCCGTTTGTTGGTGGGCCTGCAAAATGGCGAAGATCAATTCCTGTTTGCGCATACTGCTGGCGCCCTCAACTTCTAGCGCATTAGCAATCGCCAACAATTCACTGACCTTCTTTTCTTTCAGTTGCGCAACATCCATGTGGTCGTCTCCTCGTTTCGGCTGTCGTCTCATGAGATCGATTCAATAGTGGGTCCGTCAGGAGTGCAAGACAGGTCCTACAAGCTGGCGGAGCCGCTCCTTCCGAACGCGACCCCGAGTATTATCTAGCGATATTCCTTGGTGGGAACTACGGCTCCTGGCAGGGAGTCTCATTAGTGGCTACTATGGTACTAATCAACCCAAACGGGTCTGTCAAGAGTTTTGTACGAGCATTCGCTGCGGCGTGCGCTCGTCGTCGAGAAAACGTGATGCCCTCTGTTCGACATTTCTGCCAAGCCCAAGGTCTGGACCGTCCAATGTCCCTGGGGAGCATTATGAGATCGACCCCTCCTTTCCAGGAGAATTCGCGTTGATTCCTTCTGCCTTCCGTCGTACCATGGGCTGCATGGATCAGCTTGTTCTCTCTCTCTCAACTCCACCACGGTATTCATTCGAGTCGCTTGTGGTGCATGAGGGAATACAACACGCCGTAATGACAATTCATTCCACATATGCCACTCCCAAGAGGCCCCTACCCTCACTTTTTCTCCACGGTCTCCCGGGAACGGGAAAGACTCATCTCCTTAACGCCTTGGCGGAGCTCCTGCGTGAAGTTTTTCGCGAGGAGGGTCTCCGGGTCGAAATCGTGAGCGTCGAGAGTCTTGCCGCTGACGCGGCTTTCGAGGAGTTGCTCGCCAACCCGGATGGCACGGCTGACCTGTGCGGAGTAGTAGTGGACAACATCCATGAAGCGCAAGGCCAGACAGCCGCGCACATCTGGAACCTCTCCAACAAGTTGACCCGTAGCGGGGCGGCTCTTCTCATGAGCTCCAGGAAGATCCCGGAAGAGACATTCCCAAACGACCCCCACATGACATCGCGGATCACGTCCGGCCTCGTCTTGGAGCTCCAGGCACCAGACGACGCGGTCAGGGTGCTCATCATTGACAAGATGGCCCGGGATAGAAGCATCCGAATTTCGCGAGACGTGGCCCATTACTTGGTTACTCATAAATCGCGGAATATCAGCGACTTAAGCAAGATCATCGGCATTCTTGATCACGCATCCCTCAGACTCAAGCGGCGCATCACGATCCCTCTCATCAAGTCTCTCGAAAAAGACGGTGAATTGTGATCGCTTTTCCACGGTGGCAATTTTGAAAATTCCCTTGAAGTCATAGACCGAACACGGTAAAGACTCCTCAATCGTGATCTTCGGCAGCCCTCGATCTAAAGTGCAACCATCACCTAATCTTACGGAGTCAATCACCATATCGCGATGACCATGAGACGAACAAGCACGAATCGTATATGTTGCATCGCCGTAGTGGGCATAGCAGGATTCTTGTCTCTGTTCTCCCAAGCCGAACAGCCTGAGAAGGTGGCAGCCAAGTTTGCCTCCCTTTTTTTGGCGCAGGACGCGGCGGGCATCATGAAGATCATTCATCCGGACACCCGAACTGGGAAGCAAATTCGCCTGTCCGACGTACAAGCTTTCCTCAAGAGATTCCGAACTGACACTCTCAAGCTGAAGAACATTGTCATCGACCGTCGGTTCACGTCCGAGGACGGAAAGACTGAAAGATTTCAAGCAACGCTCCTCTTCACGGGGCCTTCCCTGGACCCACGGTACCCGGATCCCTCGACCTTGAAGATGGTGTTGATTTGGGCGTTGGAAGAGCGGGAATGGTTCCTGGAGAGACCTGTCGAAATGGAATTCCTTGTCGTCTCGAACAGCTCGTACCCGACGCAACGCCAGGAAGAGCTGGCCATGCGCTTCCAGGCCTCGGCGTCGGTACTTAAGAGTATTGGACTGCCGGGAAGAGAAGACATCCCCTTGATCGGTCGTACAACTCAAGGGCCGGCAACGGCCGAGCTCAAGGAGTTGGAGAGCCTGCACGTCAAGGAACGGAGTCCCAAGGGCGTGGATCCCGGCAGCCAAGGCGTCCAGGTCCTTCTCAAGTTGGCCATGCGCAGGCCTGCGGGATTTAAGGATTTGTATCGCGGAGAATTCGTGGGAAACTCTCCAGACAAACGACGTCCCATGCCCTGGGATGTGATTCGGGATTATGCGCTTGGCGTCGCGGAGTACGGGAAGGTTCTCGAGAAGCGAGGGAGCTACAAGACGGCCGACCACGTGTACCGATGCCTGATTTCTCTGGGGCGTCAGTGCTTCGACGAGCCCGGTGGCTTCCATTCCTACTTGTGGGGGCTGACATTTCAAAAATACGGGGTGGAGGGACTGCTAAGAATACTTCCCAAAGGCTCTGAAGAGCGCCAGCATGCCGAGAATCTCTTGTCGTTGACTTCAAGGAGGCTAGACTTGCTCCAGACCTCGCTGGAATGCCTTGACGATCTGGCTGACTACAACTCTCTGAAAGCTTCAATGCTTGCAGCCCAGGGAGAGGGAGAGGCTATATTCCGGCCCTGGGGAATCAATTCTCTTGCCATCCTAGGCCTTCGGGGAGCTCCGGCTCACCGAGCGGTTTCCCAACAAGTCGGTGGCATGGTTTTGGTCCTCAACCCCGCCATGCAGAAAAAGGCTCTGGATGCGCTGGAATCGCCGGCTCTTACCTCTGTCCCAGAGGTCTCGTCCTTCGTTAGGCATCAAGTGGAATGGGTCCGGACACACCGAGTATACGGAGCGACGCAGGCGTTCCGTTGACAAGGTGAAGAGGAATTCGTGGTCCAATCGATTATCCTGAGAAAACAGGCGTGGGGAGAAGCGGATGAGCTTGTAGGTTTCCTGACCAGGGATCTCGGCTGGCTTGCCGGAGTGGCAAAGAATTCACGTAAGAGCCGCGTACGATTCGGAGGGCACCTTGAGCCGCTCACGCTCGTGGACCTTACTATAAGGCCGCGAAAGAAGGATACCCTCGTATGGATTGATGACTCGAATCTCGTGAAGGGCTTTACGAGAGTACGATCAGAGCTTTTGAAGGTGTCCTGGTGCTCATATTTTCTGGAGCTCTCCTCACTGCTCCTGCCGGAAGCCTCACCCGAGCCGGAAGTTTTCGATTTTCTCCTTTCTTTTCATGACCTTCTCGACACCTCGGACCCCGGGAAATTTCGCCTCCTCCTGGAAGAAATTCGGCTGCTCGGTCTGCTTGGCTACGGACCGCAATTCTACATATGTCCTGCATGTGCCACAGGACTCGATCCGGGCCAGGACGCTTTGTTCTCACCTGCAACGGGGGGGGTGTGTCATCTCTCCTGTGTGGACCTTGATCGAGAACGGAGCGTTTCTATTTCCCCCGATACTCTTGCGGCTGTCAGAAAGGGGCTTGAATCGGGAGCACGTGTGGTCGATCGGCTCAGACTCGGGAATAAGGGGCTTGGTGAGCTCAGGAGGGCCCTTTCTGCACTGGTGCGACACCTGCGAGGGGCAGACATAAACTCATTGACATTCCTCGAAAAGATGGGGTCCTGGTAAGCGGCAGATTCGGCTAATAGAGATCCGAAACTGGTGGAGCCTGGTCTTCGGCCCCTGGTTTACCGTTGGCCATCTTGCTCCCCTCCTTCGCTCCCCTGGGCTTCTTTTCCGATCGAGTCTGACGAGGAGGCATGGTTGCTTCCAACTGGTCGAACGATGGGGCCTCGTAAGGCTGCTCCTCTACCTCCGCCTCTCCGGGCTCCCCTTTTGGGGTCACGCCGGTCGGACGTTGGAGCTCCTCTTCCCCTTCTGCCGGGGGTTCTGCTGCAGCCTTCCTGGCCGCGGATGGCCTCCCGCTTTCCATAACCCTGTCCACCGCAGAGGGCTCGGTCTCTTCCCGAGCAGAGGACATTCCCTCCAATTCGTGCACTCTCGCTGCCAGCTCACGAGAGCGCGCTTTGAGCTCCTCCAGTTCATCCGCGGTCCGCTTGAATTCCACACGCAGCTTTACAGCTTCGGTACGAAACTCTTCCCCCTGAGCCCGATAGTGTTCGGCCTCCTGCTGACTTTGCTGGGCCAACTCCTTTGCCTGCTTGAGCTCACCGAACAGTCTCTCGTTTTCCTGCCTGAACCCATCTGCTGCGCTCCTGAACCGTTCTATCTCTCCCTTCGCGTTTTGGAGAGTCTCCGCCAGTGCCGCAGACGCTTGTCTCTCTCCCTCCAGTTGGCTGCTCAACTGGCTCACGATCTGTCGCTGATACTCAGCGTCCTTTTGCGAGGCCTCCAATTTCTTCATCGTATCAGCAAGGGTTCCCGCCAGTCGTTCCACCTCTTTTTCCGCGGAGTCTTTCAGTCGGGATGCGTCATTCACTGCGTTCTTCAGGGCAGCAAGAAGCTCTTCCTTCTCCTTCAGTTCCTGCTTGAACTGGCGAGACGCTGCGGTGGACTCGCTCAATTGGCGTGTGAGCTCTTTCATTTTCTCGGAGAGCTCCGCTGTGCGCGTTTCATTTTCCTCTCGGAGCTGTTCAACTCTTTGTGTCAGGGTTGCGACCTGCTCTTCCTTTTGCTTTGCGTTCGTCCTGATGCTTTCGAGAGCCTGCTCTTTCTCCTTGAGGTCCTTGGTTAGCGTCTCGAGCCGTTTGCTGAGCTGAGCCGCTTTGTGCTCTGCCAATGCTTTGGCTCCGAGCAATCCGATTCTGTCGGGAGATCCAGCGCCTTTCGAGCGAGCTTCCGAATCGGACACAGATTTTCGCGTAGCATCCAGAGCCTTTGTCACTTCTTGGTCTTTTTCGGAGAGTCTTTCCGTGAGCGATTGAATTCGATCAACGAGATCATTATTCCGCGCCTGTTGCCGGGCAAGATCCTGTCTGACTTCATTGAGTTGTTTCTCAAGGACTGCGGCCAAATCGCTGGGAGCGTCTCTTTGGACAGGAACCTTTTCGGGAGGCGAGCCACCGCACCCCTGTATGAGGAGGACGATGCCGATGAGGGTAACTGTGGCTGCGAGGGCTGACTTCATGCGCGCGTCTCCTCTCAAGGTTGCTAAGACGTCCTGAGGCTAGTGAGCCACAGAGCGATGCTTCCCACGATTATAGAGGTTCGCTCCATATTTTGTCAATAGAAACCAAGCAAATAGGGTTTTCCTATTCAAGGACGTACGCCCTTTTGGCCTCACCCATCAAGAATTATAGGAATTTCAATTCACAATCCCACGGTAGGCGTCAGGTCCGCTGTCCGTTTCGTCTCGTCCTATGGGGCTAGGCTTGCGGCCGAAGATGCTCTCGAGCACGTTCATTGTTGTGCTCTTGGGACCATCCTGCCGAGCAGTAAACCCTCCGAAACGCCACGTACACGATTTCACAAACACGGCGCCCTATTCGTGGCAGCGCGGTTGGTCCGATGGCGCTGGCACGCGTCTAGACTGGCTGAGGCGAATGCGCAACCATATAGAGGAAAACGTATACTTGGCGTACTCCGGTTTGCTCTCGACCTAATCGATCGTCTTGACAAGGAACTGACCGATCTGCTATCCACTAAAAATTGCAGAGTGTCCCAAGCTTTCCACTCGGGCGTCATTCAGACGACAGATAAAGTGCCGATCTCTATCCCGGTCATTCCTTTTCCCGGCGATGCCCGGTGGGCCGGATACCGGGGCGTGATTCTTGGAATGGTTACCGTTGCCGGCATACGCGGTCGAGAGCGGCGAGGACTTGATGTGCACATCTCCGGTCGGGCCGGTCTTGCCGCAGAACGCTCTTCAGCTCTTGCGGGAAGAGAAGCACAAAAGTTGTCGCATGGCTATAGGCATGGGAGACAGAACTGACCAGCCGTTCACGCCAATCTTACATGATTCTCGTTCATTCATTCTCAAGGGGGTCTGAGCATGTCGTTGAACTTTGATTTACCCAAAGACGCGGAGCTGACCAGGAAGGTGGTGCGGGAATTTGCGGAAAAGGAGATCGCTCCCATTGCCCAGGAACTGGATGACAAGGAGGAATTCTCTTACGATCTTGTGCGCAAGATGGGCGAGCTGGATTTCTTCGGGCCTTTTGTGCCCGAAGAATATGGGGGAAGCGATGTGGGATACCTCAACTACATCATTACCGTCGAAGAGATAGCACGCATTGATGGGTCTCAGGCTGCGACCATAGCAGCGGGAAATTCCCTCGGAATTGCTCCCATTTACTATTTCGGCACGGAAGAGCAGAAGAAAAAGTGGCTGCCGGATCTTTGCAAAGGCAAAACCCTCGCGTCTTTCGGGCTCACCGAGCCAGATGCCGGTTCAGATGCGGGAGCCTCTCGCACTTCCGCGGTCCTCGATGGAAACGAATGGGTCATAAACGGGAGCAAAACATTCATCACGAACTCCACGACTGACATCAGCGCAGTCTGCACTGTGCAATGCGTCACCGGAACCCTGGATTCAGGCAAGCCTGAGATAAGCTGCATCCTCGTCGAAAATGGCACGCGGGGATTTATCACTGAGACCATGCATGGGAAAATGTGCTGGAGGGCGTCGAATACAGGCCACCTCACGTTTCAGGATTGCCGCGTCCCCAAAGAGAACCTTCTGGGTCGAAGAGGCGAAGGTTTTCATCAGATGCTCAAGACCCTCGACGGCGGGCGTCTTTCCATAGGAGCCATGGGACTGGGAGGTGCCCAAGGAGCTTTTGACCTCGCTCTAGCGTATTCGAAGAAGAGGTATCAGTTCGGCAGACCGATCGGCTCTTTCCAGGCTAACGCATTCAAATTGGCGGACATGGCCACAGAGCTAGAGATGGCACGGCTCCTCCTTTACAAGGCCTGCTGGTTGATGGACAATAACAGGTTGACGTCAAAGGAAGCGGCAATGGCGAAGCTTGTTTGCTCTGAGACTTACTATCGAGCTGCGAACCACGCGGTGCAACTGCATGGCGGATACGGCCTCATGAAGGATTATGCCGTGGAACGCCATTACCGGAATCAGAAGCTCCTCGATATCGGGGAAGGCACATCTGAAGTTCAGAGGATCGTCATCGCTCGAACCATCGGCGCCCCGGGAAGATCCATGTGATCGCGAAAGAATGGCCACAATAGCCAACGTGTTGAAGACAGAGGCACCCCCGAGACTACTCTAATGTGACCGCTCTGCGAGCGACAGGACGCTGAAAGGATAAATTCTATGGAAGAAAAGACCAGAGAGACTTCCTACGAGTCTTTTCGAGAAGCAGCAGAAGAATACGGCGATATCAAAGGGGACGATTTTCTCACCGACTCTGCTGCCGTTAGCGAGGCAAAGGAACAGGCGGAAAAGGAAAGTCTGGTCAGCCACGGACAAAGAGTGCGCGAATCCAGGAGCAAACAGGGGTTGACTGTCGAGGAGCTGGCTGAGAGAACAGGCATCGATCCGGAAATGCTTGCTAAAATGGAAGCAGGCGAGGTCATGCTCCCGCTGGGACAGCTCATCAAGCTGAGTAAGGCGCTGTCTCTCAAGATGTCTGAGGTCATCTCCGAAGGGGCGGAACCCTTCACGATCGTCAGGGCAGACCAAGGCAAGGCATTCCTTCGGTTCGGCAGGGCCAAGGAAGCCAGCCACGGGTACGAGTACCTATCGCTGGCCCCAACCAAGAAGGACAAAGCGATGGAGCCGTTTCTCGTGACTCTCCAACCGGCAGCCTCAGATGAACCGTCCTCTCATGACGGCCAAGAGTTCATTTACGTGCTCGAAGGACAGATGGAGGTGAGAATCGAGGATGTTCGGGAAATTCTTGGGCCTGGCGATTCGGTCTATTATGATTCTACCAGCACTCATATGGTGCGAGCCCATGGAGACAAACCGGCCAAGATCCTTGCCGTGCTTGTGAGTTGACGTGTCAGCCGCGAGGTCGAGCGCCTGTGCCGATGCGAGAAGCACAACTTCTCTCGGTTCATGCCTCCAAATCCGGGCGAGCGGAGATTTCACCCGATCTATGAAGCTCAAGATGAAATTTGAAGTCCAGCACGTGAGAATGGGACGGCAAACCGAGAATCCGCCAAAGAACGTACGGGTTGATGGGGGCCTTGCCCGTCCCTGGTGCCATGACAGCCCACATGCGTCGACTCCCGTGCCCCGCCTATGCTGTTTGAGCACTGCCAACGAGGACCACATCCGGTCAAGAGGGTGGTCCAGCAAAGTACGAACCAGAAAGGGTCACGTCCATGACAATGTTTGAGCCGGCCAGCGTTCCCATAGCCGGCATACCTGCACCCGTGCTTTCCTTCATCATCCTCGTCACAGCGGTCTGTTTTTTTGCCTACGTCATGTATCGGAGAATCGATCTACTCAGGAAAGCTCTTCCGGACCCGAGGTTCTACGAGCTCGGGAAGCGCGCTCTCTTGGCCGTGAAGTACGGGTTCGGTCAGTGGCGTCAACCTCGGTACCTGGGTGCTGGCATCCTTCACATTCTGCTCTTCGCCGGATTCATGATCCTTTCTTTGAGATCTCTGACGCTTATAGGCCGAGGGTTCTCCCCGGACTTTCATCTTCCTCTCCTTACCGGAGCCGTTGGTTTTGGTTACGACGTGCTCAAAGACTACGTCGTCCTCATGGTGCTCATCGTGTGTGTTGTGTGCATCGTGAGACGGGCTGTATTCAAGCCCGCCCGGTACGACCATCCCGGGGGAGGGGGGCACGGCAGCGAGGCCTATATCATCCTGGGGCTCGTCTCTGCCCTCATGGTCACGGATATGATATTCGATGGCAGCGCTCTTAAGCTGAATGGTGCGGAAGGGCACGCGGGCTTGCTACCCGCAGCTACGCTCGCATCTGCCTTCATGCCTGAAAGTGGCTCCCCATCCCTGCCGTACCTGCATGTCGGTGGATATTGGGTTCATATTCTTGTGTTCTTCGGTTTGTTGAACTACCTGCCAGTTTCCAAACACTTCCACGTCATTACTGCTATCCCCAACGTCTTCTTTGCCAATCTCGACAAGGGTACGATCAAACCCGTGCGACATGGAGTAAAGGATTGGATGGAGCTCGAAGAATGCGGTATTGGGAGATTCGAGCAGTTCACGTGGAAACACGTCCTGGATTTCTATTCGTGCGCGGATTGTGGCCGCTGTTCTGACAACTGTCCGGCCGCCACTGTCGGACGGGCACTTTCTCCCCGTATGATCAGCATTAAGGCCAGAGACTACGCGTACACGCACCACCCTGTGCTTTGGTCTCCCCCGAATAACGGTGATGTTCAGTTCACTGGCGACGTGATAACAGAAGACGAGATCTGGGCGTGCACCACGTGCGGAGCATGTGAAGAGGAGTGCCCAATCCTGATCCAATACATTGATAAGATAGTGGACATGAGGAGGTACCTCGTCGACCAGGGAGCGGTTCCCCAATCGCTGCAAAAGCCGTTGCAGCAGATAAAGAAGAAGGGAAACGCCTATGGCGGCAATAAAGCCAAGCGGGCAGCGTGGACCAAAGACCTCGAGGGAATTGAGGTCCGACAACTTGCGGAGGGCGACGCTGCCGACTACCTGTTCTTTGTCGATAGCTGCGGCTCGTTTGATCCTCGAATTCAGGAAATTACGAAAGCCTTGGCGAGAATCCTTCATCGCGGGTCGGTCGATTTCGGAATTCTCGGCAACGACGAAACGGATTCGGGAAACGAAATTCGGAGACTGGGAGAGGAGGGGCTATTCGAACAGGTGGCGGAGAAGAATATCGAAGCGTTTCGGGCCAGGAAATTCAGGGAAATAGTTGCCTTCGACCCGCACGCTTTCAACGCCATTCGCAACGATTATCCGGAAAAATTCCCCATCGTCCATGCGAGCCAGCTCATCGCTAAGCTGCTGCGCTCAGGAAAACTTCACCTGTCAGGAGAACATGTGAAGAATAGGCTGGTAACCTATCACGATCCCTGTTACTTGGGCCGCCACAACGGCATTTATGAAGATCCGCGATTCGTGCTCAACCAGATTCCGGGCATTCAGATGCGTGAAATGAGCCGTTCGTATAGCCGAAGCTTCTGTTGCAGCGGAGGCGGTTTGCTGCTCTGGTACGAGAACGAGCAGGAAAAGGAACGAATGGGCGAAGTCAGAGCTCGAATGGCAGCCGAGATAGGAGCCCAAGTGATTGTAACGGCGTGCCCGTTCTGCCTGATCAATCTCGAGGACGCTGTCAAGACGACAGGGAACGAGGGGAAAATGGAAGTCATCGATCTCGTGGAACTGATAGATCGCTCACTGACCTGAGGGCTGGCGGATCCGTTGTCGATTTTCCTCGTTGGTCGCAGTAAACCACGAATTTGGAGGAACCATGGATATCATCGTCTGCATGAAATGGGTGCCTGACACCTCCGAGGCCGATCTGGTCATCGACAAGGAGGGGAAGGACATCAAGAAAGATGATCTGGATCACGATATGAACGACTGGGACCGTTTTGCAATTGAAGAGGCGGTCCAGTTGAAAGAAAAGCTTGGTGGGAAGGTCACTGTGGTGGGAGTGGCTCCAGAGGACGCGGAAGAAATGCTCAGAGAGTGTCTTGCCCGAGGTGCAGACGAAGCATTCCTTCTTTGGGATGATGCGTTCGAGGGATCTGACGGTTTTGCGGTTGCACGCATACTGGTCTCGTTCATCAAGGCACGCCCGTGGGACCTGGTCTTGACGGGGACGCTCGCAGACGACGATTGCGGAGGCCAAATGGGCGGAATGCTCGGGGCCATGCTGGGGGTCCCCAGTGCCACCCTCGTGTCCGCGATTTCTGTGGAAGACGGCAAGATCACCTTCAACCGTGAACTGGAAGGAGGTCTGTACGAGCATATGGAAATGGATCTTCCCGCAGTTCTGTCTGTTGCCACAGGTCTGAACGAGCCCCGATTCGTTTCGATCCGAGCGGTGAGGAAGGTGGCGTCCGTAGAGATTCCGACACTCGGTCTTGGCGAGCTAGGATTGGACGAGTCACTGGTGGGAGTCCAGGGATCCAGGGTGCAGATCGAGCAGTTGACCATGCCGCCCGAGGGAGAAGGCGCGGAAATGATCGGAGGTAAGCCCGAGGAAGCTGCGGCCAAGCTCGCCGAGATTCTGAAGGAGAAAGGGGGTATAGGCTGATGAAAAACGTCTTTGTCCTTGCCGAGCATCGGAAGCAGCACTTGAGAGACTCCACATGGGAAGCCGTCACGGCCGGCCGGACGTTGGCCAAAGATCTGGGCGCGGAGTTAACCTGTATACTCCTGGCCGCTGACACAGCTTCCATGGCCGAGCAACTTGCGAAAGAGTGTCATCGAGTCCTGGCCGTGGAGGACCCTCTCTTCGAGACCGTTAGCTCTGAAGCCTTCACGAAAGCGCTGGTTCCACTCCTTGCCGATAAAGAGCCCTACATGATGGTCATGGGAAACTCCAACGCGATCATGGATCTTGCCCCTGGGCTGTCCGTGGCCCTGGATGCAGCTCTAGCCACGGATTGCTTTGCGTTCGAAGTCCGAGACGGCAAACCGCTCGCGACGCGGCAGGTTTACAGCTACAAAGTCAACGCGCTGGTTTCATTCAAAGATGCTCAGAGAATTGTGGTGACCCTGCGTGGAGGGGCCTTTCCCTTCGTCCCGTCCGGTTCCGCGGCAGGAACGGTCGAAAAGGTTGCCTCGCCCATCTCTGGCGAAAAGCTCCGTAAGCGCTTCCTTTCGTATAGGGAAGCCGAAAAGGGAGACGTCGACATTTCAACTGCTGACATCATTGTGTCACTGGGCCGTGGTATCGGAGACGAACCGGACATGGAGATGTTCGAATCCCTGGCCAAGGCTATGGGCGGCGTGCTCGCATGCTCCCGTCCCATTGTGGACAAGAACCTGCTTCCCAAGTACCACCAGGTGGGAACATCGGGGGTTGAGGTGAAGCCCAAGGTCTATCTTGCCCTGGGAATCAGTGGCGCGTTCCAACACGTAGGGGGCATTAAGGGTTCACCTCTAATCATGGCCGTGAACAAGGACGCTCGGGCCCCCATTTTCCGCGTAGCCCAATACGGTATCGTTGCTGACCTCAATGAGATTGTGCCTGCTTTGGAAGCGAAGATCAGGGAATTGAAGAAGTAGCAGGCCCCTGGTATAGCGGCCGAGAGAGAGCGAAGAATGTGCGTTCCGGCGATGGCGTTTGCCGTCGCGGACGCTGGCTCCTCTCCTTACTGCACAGCGCACCGTTTCATACCTATGTCGAATATTCGCTTCAGCCCTGTTCAGGGAAGGGCGGGTTTGAAACCCGCCCCCACCTCTGCTACTTCGGTACTCCTACCACAACGAGCAACGCTCAACCCCGCAGCGGCGACCGTGAAAAACCTGCCCTCAATTGAAACTGACCCTGAACCTGCCCATCCCTAAAAGGGAGCAACTTCCCAAATACGTAACCGTACTTATGAAATTCTGCACACAGTGGCGTTGCCCACTCGCATCCGGGTCGTACGACGATGACGGATTGGAAGGCTCTAGGAGGGTGAGCTGTCGCGTTGACTTATTCCAGGACACAGAGAATCGGCCCAACTTACCTAAGATATTGAGATCAAGCATGCCACGTGTCAGGATCTCGCCAAGAACCTCCATCCACCCGGAACAAGGCTGCTTCAACCGCATGGTTACACATCACAATTCCGACATCCTCATCATGGCACGATCCATGCTACACTTTTGGGGATGTGTTTCGTGCGTCCTGACTTGCTCAGAACCACGGGCAGAGCTCATTTCAGGCTCGTCGCATCGAAAACGGTACGGTAATCTTCCAGGCCGCCACTGTCCGGACACAGAACAACAGCGTTGATTCACTAAATCCGGAACAGAAGGTCGCCTGAAGGATTCCGTTGCCGGTTGTGACGCAAAACACAGAACCGAGCGGCTGTCACATAACCGCTCACATTTTCCGCGTGAGCCATTCGAGCTCGAGGAGGTGAACGCATGGGAGCAATGGGAGATCTGTACCAAACTGCAGATTGGAAGATCGAAAAACACGTGCCGGTCATTGAGTGCCCCGATGCTGTGAAACCAGGGGAGATCTTCGACGTGGAGGTCTCCCTTGGGAAAGAAGTGGCCCACCCCAATACGACCGAGCACCATATTCGGTGGATCCAGCTCTACTTCAAGCCGGACGGAGACAAATTTTGTTATCAGGTGGGCAGTTTCCAGTTCACTGCGCACGGAGAATCCGTTGAAGGTCCAAACACCGGCCCCGTGTCCACGAACCACAGGGTCGTGGCATCGATCAAGGTTGCCAAGGCGGGAACACTGCTTGCCACTTCATTCTGTAATATTCACGGGTTGTGGGAGAACTCCAAGACGATCAGCCTCGCCTGAGCTGCTGTTTCCAGGGACCGCTTATCGAGCATTTTCGTCCGCGACGCCCGACCTCTGAGGACGTGACAACAAACGCTTCGTCGGAACGCCGGGACACCGGCATTGCGTTCCTGGGTGGCACAGTCCGTTCACCCCAGAAGGCCGGGCGACACTCCAGGTGCCGCCCGGCCTTCTGCGCTAAGCCCCGCAAGATTCAACCGCCTAGAGCCTTATTCCATTCGTCTATTCTCTCATATCATGCCTTGCGGCGCTTTACGGGACGAAGCAATTTCGCTGGTGTCCGTTATTTGCACTCTGAACAGCTTCCGGAGAACGTTCCTCCTCGGCTGTGACAATCCAACAAGTCCAGCTTTCGGTTAAACCGGTAGCATATCCCATCGATGCAGCAACATGCCCGGCTCAACTTGGATCTATTTCCCTTTCTCATGGCGACAGACCTCCTCAGCGAGCTTTTGCACCATCTTCACAAGGAAATTGTGCATTTCCGGCCGATGGTCAAGATTTGAGCGGCCCCCTGCTGAGGCTAGCCGTTGCGTAGTCGGACCACTCGCCGGATCGAAGCAGGCCCTGCCGTGGATATTACGATGGGGTTTCCCTTAACTCGGGGCTTCGCCAAGCCTTCTTTGGTATCCGAACGACTGAAGGCAGGGGTTATCCCATCGTTGCGACCCGGAGAGCTTGAACAAGGAGTTACGAGCTTGCGATGGCCTCGACGTGTCGAGAAATTCCTGCGGTAGATATCATTCGTTCTTTGACGAAGACACATGCGCCCCATATGACATCGAGCCCCACGAGTTGTTCGGCTCGCAAAACGGCTTGATCGAGGGCCTGCTCGATGGTTGGATCTGGGAGATCCCCGACGGACGCAGTGACGTTCATGCCGGTCAGATCCGTGTCTGGAAACAGGGATTCTGCTGGAACTCGAATCACCGCAGGATCGAAAACATAGGTCGCGTTTGCCAGTGCAGTTGCCGCTGCATCGGCTCTGGCGGCATCCCTGGAAAAGACGGTCGCGGCCGATGCGATTCCACGGGTGAGGCTGCGTCCACCAATTCCGCTCGTCGCGATCCCCCCTATTCGCATGTCTGCGGTGAGAAGGACTCGGTGCGAAACTGTGGCCTTCCGAACGTCCGGTCTTATGCCCACGTAAATTCGTTCCTGTCCCTTGAGCCGGATGGCGAGATCTCCGCCGTTATTAACCACTATTCGCGTCATACCGAGATCTTCCAGATAGTCAGCGGTTGCATCAGCAATGGTGCCGGCCACAGCAGCCAAAGGGGTGAGATCCGAATCTCCCACGAGCCGGGCAGCTTGCCACATGATGTGGCCAAGCGAACCTGGACGTGGCTCAGGAGCATCGATAGCGGGCTTTCGAAGGGACGGCAGATCTCGTGAGACCTGTTCGAGAAATCTTACGGCTTCCAAGGCAGCCTTACGGCATGCTTCCGGCCGGATCTCCCCATTCCGAGACGCCTCGATAAACATCCGCATGGGCCCGCATTCTGCCAGAACCGTGCCGTCTCCAAGCGTGAGAATCTGCTTTTCCCACGGCGGCAATTCCTTACCCTTTCAGATGGAACGGCTTGATCGCCTCCTCGTGTCCACCCATTGCCCTGAAATCTTCCAGGGTCATGGTGTACTCCACAGGACAGACTGTGGCTGGAGTCGGGACCCAGGTGAACGCACCGGGCATGACTTTCTCTACGTCCACCATAAAATTGATGCCTCCACCAGGGAGGACAAAGGCCGGTGCTCCCCCAATCGTGAGGCGAGCTTTCATGCCGTGCACCGCACGCGTCAGCTTTATGGGATATTTTGTCACACCCGCTCTGGCACTTCCACCCGATCCTCCGCAGTAAACCGCGGAGACGAGGGATTCCTGACACGTGTCAGCCAGCGCGTTGATCGCTTCGAGGACATGGCGGTCCAGATCGATCTCCCGGAGACTCCCGTCTCCATTGACCTGGAACAGAGCAGCCTTTCGCCCGGTGGTCTCTGTTATCAAGATCTTCATGCCGGCCCTGGCCACTGCCATGTCAATGGATTCAATGATCTCTATTGGATCGGAAATCGATGTTCCGCCCCATCCGTCCCCGTGATCTCCAAAGTACCGACCGGGCGTGCTTCTCCGAAACCGGATATTCACACCACTTGGTTTGACACCCATATACGTCCCAGCGGCATGTTCACTCATCAAGCCGGTAATGTGAGAATCCAGAATAATTGCCTCATCCACGACGTCCTTGAACAGATTGGCGAACAGTCCGAGGGTGGCGCTACCACACCCGACCCGCATGACTTCTTCGACTTTTCCATCGACAATCGGTTGGTGGCCAACCTCCAGTTCGAGGCGACTACCGCCTTCGACGGATATTCGTACCCGCTTTCGGTTGGCTATATCCGATATGAGCCGAGCCACGATGAGCCCGTCAGGGCCGGTGAGGAGATTTGCTCCGCCCACAGACAGGATTTTGGACCCGTATTCCTCCGTCGTCAGGTGCCCCACCCTCTTCTTTCGATAGAAAAGCGCTGCACCCTCCTGACCGATGGTGTGGTCCGTGTCGACCTTCACCTTGATCCCGGAGTAGCTCAAAGGGGCCTCGGTCACTACAGTGACCACGTCCACTCCTTCGACCTTGGATTGGACGATGTGAGGAGCAGGTTTGCAGTCGGGGTACGTGGTGCCGGCACCAATTCCCGTTATAAGGGGTCGTCGTATGACAGGATGCCAGTCGGGCCCCACGAGCGGTCTCACGTCCTCGAAAGTTTTGAGGGAAATCGTCCTCTCCAATTTCCCTCCCCTATTGATGTACCGCAAGCAGGCTCCCGTGTGACCTATCCTGATACGACATCTTACGGGGCACGCCTCACAGAAAATGGCATCCGGGTGCGATCCTTCTTCGAATATCAACGCCTCTTCAGGACAAACCCTCAGGCATGCACCGCATTCCGTGCAGGACTCATCGACGGTAGCCTTTTTCTTAACCAGGCGAATTGCGCCTTTCGGACACGCAACGACGCACTCGGCACATCCAACACATTTTTCCGGTCGTACTACCATGATCAGCTTTTCCGCTTATTCCTGTTCGAGGTTTTCATTGGCCCTTGCGCACTGGCGTGCCAAGGCAGATCTCCGGTCGAAGGGGACAAGCTAAATCCACATGGTCCTCCAAGCTACGGATAGGCTCGGAAAGCGAGCCGTATGACAATACTTGTGACCACGACCCTCTATCATTACCACGGATTCGGTTAGAATACCATCAGTTCGCGACGACTCTCCGAGAGTTTGAGAATTCACGGATGTGCCTGCCGCCGCAAAGGACAAGAGCGGTCTATTCGGCCGCAGCCACACCTCTATACGGTTTCAGGCCAATTTTTCTGCCTTGACAGTGGCGTTGGGAACTGAAATAATAATCTCCATGCCGAAGTGGCGGAACTGGTAGACGCGCCAGGTTCAGGGTCTGGTGGGCGTAAGCCTGTAGGAGTTCGAGTCTCCTCTTCGGCACCACGCAAATTACGGAATCCGGTTGTGAAGACCGGATTTTTTTGTTTCCTCGGTCCAGGGGGATTCTTATCCCAACAATGCCATCCCCATTCTTGCGAGTCACCTTCTTCCCGAGATCCTCCCGATAGACGCTTCGATGGCAGCGAGAGAATCCATGAGATCACGCTCGCTGAAGACCTCGATAGTGGCCACTCCGTCAAAATGGGAAACAAGATAACCGGTCACGGCGTCAAGTTGCGCCGCGGGGACTAACGAAAGGCTCTGGTGGTCCCGAGTCCCTATTCCATGCAGGTGGACCACTTCAATGCGGTCACGCCACCTCTCCAGCCAAGGCAACGGATCGAGCCCGCACTTCCAGACATGGCCAACATCAAAGCAGCAAGAAACCGGAGCGGAAGAGAGTATGCTTTCCACAAACTCCAATGGCTGGTCGTCCAAGTTTTCGACGCAAATCGCCTGAGCGGATCCTGCCTTTTCGCTGAGAAAATCCAGTGAGCGCAAGGAGTTGTCTACCCAACGAGAACGACTCAGGCATTCCCCTTTTGCACCGTCAAGGTGCGCTATGAATCCAACCGGAGCAAGGGAAAGAGTCTTGGCGACCGCCAGAGCCGCCCTATCGAGTGAGGGACTGTCACCGGCGAGCGCCAAGTCCAGGGGCAAATGAACCGTGTACGTCATCTCATGGCGCCTGCCCGTTTGAATCAGAAACTCCACAGTCCGGTGATCCGGAAGTTCCCGACCATCCTCATCGCATTCAAAAAGCAGGAGCTCCACATCCCGGACTTTGCCTGCCAGCGACATCACGTTTGTCTCGATATCTGCCGGATAGATGTACGAGGTAGTCCCAATGCGCATCGATTCACCACCGAACCAGTACTGCCACCAGAAAGACAGTCTCACTCAGTTCACACATGGCACCGATAACATCACCGTTGACAACCCCCACCCTGGCCTGCGCGAGACGTCTGAACCCGACTGCCACCAAGAAGGCTATTACCGCGGCAAGAATGCCTGACAAGCCGAGCAACAGTGCCGGTAAGCCTCCAAGGAGTGCAGCCCGGACTGCGACATCGCGGTCGACCCCCGAAAGAAAGCTCGCGGCCATCCCTTGTCCGCCATGCCTCGCCCCATAGGATCCCGCCACCATGATTCCTCGTCCAACAGCCGGCGCCGCAACGAGGCACAGGAGAGGGAGACCCTCGTGACTCACAGTTGCAAATTTCAACGCAAGAAGAATGATAAGAGCAAGAGCCCCAAAACTCCCCAGTCTCGAATCCTTGAGGATTTCCCGCCGCCGTTCCAGCGGCACTGCCGTCGGAAGAGCATCTCCACAGTCAGTCCATCCGTCCAGGTGAAGCCCCCCCGTGAGCACGACCCACAGGGTCACGACCAGAATACCAGCGACGGAAGCAGGCAAGTGCGCGGATAGCACGAGATGTGCTGCGACCAATACCAGTCCCAAGAGATACCCCACCACGGGAAACGCCCATGCAGACCGTCCTATTTCCACGAGGTCACCGGGGGGTTCCACCTTTGTACGGAAAATGGTCAGGAACTGAAATGCCAGCGCCAAGGATCTTTGCATGGACAGGAGTGATATCACGAACACCGGGGACGCGCAACAAGATGCGAGAAGAAGAATTCAAAGCCTGCATTCCCCTTGGTACCCACTACAAGAACCGTGCGTGATTCGGACGTTTCTTGCGGGAATTTCCACCTTCGTTCAAGACTCGGGAGCTCGCGCCGTGGCCGACGCGAGGCACCCCGAAGTTTTCGAGCTGGTGCAAATAGCATTGCTATCCTCCCGAATAGTTGCACTATGCGACCTCTTACCCGTCCGATCCACTGCTTCTCCAGACTCAGCACGGCGCCCCATCTCAAAAACTTTTCGTTCCATTCTTTAATCCCTCTGAGGAGTTCCGAATTTTCGCCGGAGAAATAATCGTTCGGGATCCGCCAATAAGGAGTCCAGGTACGAATGTTGCTCCACCAAAGGCAAACGGAGAACGGTTCTGCTCCTTGTTTCCCCTGGATGCTTGTGAGAGAGCACCAGGGGATTTTTTTCCTCGGGCTCTTTGATCCCCGAACAACATGCATTAAGTATAAGTTGATTTGTCCAGGACAAATCAACAGGCTTTACAATGGATGGGAGACCTCCCGACCATTCCGGGAGGAATCATTCTTTTCCGTGCCGACAGGCCAGCGAATCTACGAAGAAGGAATGGTATGTCGTCAACAGATGATGAGATTCTCGAAATCGTGACCTTGGACGACCGGGTAGTCGGGAGAGCAACGCGGGCAGAAATCCACGCGAAAGGGCTCTTTCATCGGGCTGTTCACATATTCGTTTTCAACCGAGCCGGCGATTTGTACGTGCAGCGCAGATCGCCCGAGAAGGATAGACATCCCTCCAAATTGGATTCCTCCGCTGCCGGGCATGTGGACCCTGGCGAGTCGTACGAACAGGCTGCGCTTCGGGAGCTCGATGAAGAACTGGGAATCTCGGAAACAGTGAAAGAGGTTCTTTCCGTGCAGGCTCGGACCGAGACTGATAACGAGCATGTTCGGCTCTTTCAAGTGGTAACAACGTCAAAGCCACAGCCCAATCCGCTGGAGATCCAGTGGGGAGCTTTCATCAGCCCTGTGAGCCTGGCACGACTCATGGACGAGTCTCCTGAGGATTTTGTTCCCGCGTTCATTTTGCTTTGGAATGAATTTCAGAGGAAGGGGAGATGAGGTCTGTTGTTCAGCGGGTACGCTCGGCTCGGGTGACCGTTCGTGGCGAACAAATAGCGCAAATCGGGACGGGCATGCTGGTGTTGCTGGCTGCCGCGCCCTCTGACGGACAGGACCAGGTGCGCTGGATGGCCGAAAAACTCTGCGGTCTTCGGATCTTCCCCGACGAAAGTGGGAAAATGAATGTGAGTCTCTCTGACGTCGGGGGGGCAATGCTCGTAGTATCCCAGTTCACTCTGTATGGAGATTGCAGGAAAGGAAAGCGACCGTCCTATTCAGCAGCCGCGCAGCCGGGCCACGCTGAGGAGGTGTACAACGAGTTCATCCACGATGTGCGCAGGAGAGGCGTCCATGTCGAGCACGGCGAGTTTGGAGCCATGATGGTCGTGGAGCTGGAGAACGATGGTCCTGTGACGCTCATCGTGGATTCCCCCTGATGGCTCCGCTGTCTGGGATGGAGCGGTGCGTGCTTCCCGTTACGGAAGCTGGGGTTCTTCGCTCGCCTCCTTACTCCCTGCAAGAATTCTCCGTTTTTCCCTGCTTTTTTCGACGAGACCTTTGTGATAAGGAATGAGTACTGGATTCAACAGTAACGTCGCCTTGCGGACTGGAGTTGCTGCTGATCGAGAGTGAGCACCTATCCTGCCACGCATCGAACATGCGTGGCATTCGTCATGCTTGGAAGGCACTGAGCCTCCGACGGGCGTGTACAAAAGAAAAGGTCGGGAGCTCCGACCAGTTTCTGCAGCCCTTCTGACAGGCTGCCCTGGGATCCGATTTGGAAGATATCACTAAAGGACACATCATGGCGCATCGCATTGAAGTCAGTTTGAACTTATCCCTCCCCGATCCAGCGGGTCGCAAGATCAAGTCCCGCATAGCTTCGGATCTGGGATTGTTTGTGGATGAGATCCGCGTAGCTGACGGGTTTATCATAGACAGAGACCTAACCCCTCAGCAACTCGGACTTATCGTGGAAGAAGTGTTCCGAGACCCGGTCGTTTCCACCGCCTCCATAGACAAGCCTCTCGACATCCCGTTCGACTGGCTCATAGAGGTGGGATTCAGACCGGGGGTCACCGACAATGTGGGCAGGACGGCTCGAGAAGCGGTTGAACGGACGATCGGCCCCGGCTTCGATTCCAAGCAAGGGGTTTATACTCGCAAGCTTTACTTCGTTCGAGGCGATATCACTCAGGAAGAAGTCCGTACAATAGCGAAGGACCTTCTGGCCAATGACCTCATACAAACCCACACGGTTTTTCGTCCGGGTGATGATCGTTCGTCCGCAATTCCTCCCAAGGTCACAACCCATGGGCAAACATCCGTTCGAGAAATCGATCTGGACGTCAGTGACGATGCGTTGATGCTCATTAGTAAAGAGGGAGTGCTTGCCTTGAGCCTCGAAGAAATGCGAGCTATTCGAGCTTATTACAGAGACGACAATTTCTTGCGCATCCGCGAGCAGTTCGGGCTGGGCTCGAAGATTACGGACTGTGAGCTGGAATGTCTCGCGCAGACCTGGTCGGAGCACTGCAAGCACAAGATCTTCAACGCAATAATAGAGTACCACCATGAAGGCGTCACGAGAGAGATCAATAGTCTCTTCAAGTCGTATATCCAGCGAGCGACTGAGACCATACGCGAAGAGCTGGGCGTCCGCGACTTCTGTCTTTCCGTGTTCAAGGACAACGCGGGGGTCATTCGTTTCGACGACCAGTGGAATCTGGCCGTCAAGGTGGAGACGCACAACTCTCCCTCTGCCCTCGACCCGTATGGTGGCGCGCTGACCGGCATAGTCGGAGTGAACCGCGACCCGTTCGGCACTGGTATGGGAGCAAGACTGATATTCAACACGGATGTCTTCTGTTTTGCGCCGCCTGATTTCAAGGGCACAATACCACCCCGACTTCTCCATCCGAGGCGAGTGTTCGAAGGAGTGCGGGAGGGGGTCGAGCACGGGGGAAACAAGAGTGGAATTCCGACAGTTAATGGTGCTGTGGTGTTCGACGACAGGTACTTGGGGAAGCCCCTCGTCTATTGCGGCACCGGAGGCATCATGCCGGCTCTCATCAATGGTAAGCCGTCGCATCTGAAAGGAGCACGTCCCGGTGACCGGATAGTCATGACCGGCGGCAGGATCGGCAAAGACGGCATTCATGGTGCCACGTTTTCATCGGAGGAGCTCCACGAAGGTTCACCCGTGACGGCCGTCCAGATCGGGGACCCAATAACTCAAAAGCGGATGACCGATTTCCTCCTCATGGCTCGCGATCGGGGACTTTATACGTCCATAACAGATAACGGTGCGGGGGGTCTTTCTTCTTCCGTGGGCGAAATGGCTCGAGAAGCGGGGGGCGCACGGCTCCACCTGGAGCGCGCGCCGCTGAAGTACCCGGGGCTCCAGCCGTGGGAGATCCTCTTATCGGAGGCGCAGGAAAGAATGACCGTTGCCGTGCCCGCGGACAAGGTGGAAGAGTTCATCTCTCTCGCTGAGAGGCTCGACGTGGAAGCAACTGACCTGGGCGAATTCACCGATGACGGTCTTCTGACTGTCCTGTGGGAGGGAAAGACAGCCGGTCTGCTTCCGCTGAGCTTCCTCCATGAAGGGCTTCCCCGTATGCGACTGAAGGCCGTCTGGAATCCCCCCGTCCACCAGGAACCTGACCTCGAATGCCCCGAGGACCTCACCGCAACCCTTCTCGACATAATGGGCCGGTGGAACATTTGCTCAAAGGAGCGCATAATTCGTCAATATGACCACGAAGTGCAAGGCGGCTCCGTGGTAAAGCCTCTCATAGGCCTGCACAGCGACGGTCCGGCAGATGCCGCGGTTATCCGACCCCTGCTAGACAGATGGAGAGGGGTTGCCGTGGGATGCGGAATTGCTCCCCGTTATTCCGACATCGACACCTACTGGATGATGGCTGCAGTCATAGATGAGGCTGTGCGAAACATCGTGTCAGTGGGAGCCGATCCCGATCATATGGCAGGCCTCGATAACTTCTGCTGGTGCGATCCCGTCCAATCGGATAAAAACCCGGACGGCGAATACAAATTGGCACAGTTGGTGCGGGCGAATGAAGCGCTCTTTGACATCACCACTGCATACCGTATTCCCTGCATCTCCGGCAAAGACAGCATGAAAAACGACTACAGCGTGGGGGACACCAAGATCTCCATACCCCCAACGGTCCTGTTTTCTGCAGTGGGAATTGTCCCGGACGTAAGGATGGCCGTCACCTCCGATTTCAAGCAATCGGGGGATTTGATCTACTTGCTAGGCTCTACGCGGCCTGAAACAGGCGGCTCCGAGTATTTCTCGGCGCTGGGCTATGTTGGAAACTCCGTGCCTCGCATTCCCCATCCTGCGAGATCGATTGCCATGTACAGAGCCCTGCACAAGGCCATGATCTCCGGGCTCATCGCATCGTGTCACGATTTGTCGGACGGCGGGCTGGGCGTGGCTCTAACGGAGAGTTGCTTTTCCGGAGGCTTGGGGGCTGAGATCTCGCTGGCCGAAGCAGTCCTGGAGGATGTCGAGCGCGACGACGTCGCCCTTTTCTCCGAATCTCCATGCCGGTTCGTCGTCAGCATCAAACCAGGGTGCAGGGAAGCCTTCGAGGATCTCATGCAACACTTTGATTGCGCCCCCTTAGGCCGGGTAGTCTCCCGCCCACTCCTGACAATAGAGGGTTTGTCAGGCAAGACGTGCGTGCTGGCAGATATCTGGGAGCTGAAGAAGCGTTGGCAGGCGCCCTTGGGACTATAGCCGGATCCCAATACCAATATTTTTCACGCTTCTGATTCCGCGAGCCCCCCGTCCAACGGTGACAACCAAGGCATATCCGGCAAGTCGGCAGTTGGAGATTGTCAGTGACTTCTTCGCTGGACTACCCAGACGGCTGCCCTCGTAGTCAACGGTGGAACGGCTGACGCCCTAACACCGGAGCACCGGTTCCCCGGGAACTAGATCCATTTTTCGTACAGCATGTTTCGGCGATGAGCACACGCGCTGTCGGAATGTCGCCGGTGCGGAAAATGCCTAACATGCTGACCCTGGTTTCACACCGGCCTACCGAAAAAGTTCTTTTCATTCTTGTCGCGATGAATACAATGCATTCACCCACGGGTAAGGGAGGGAATGCCGCAGAGAGCATTAGTCCTAAATGCATGGAGCGGAGGATCGGACGTTTTCCACTGTGAAGAGGGGTGACCCGTCATTCTGATCGGAAGACCGTACTGCCTAGCGTCTCCGCTGTGATGTCGAGCTCGGCCACGAAAGATTCTGGGTCTAGTGGAGCAAGACCGCGCCACTTCACTGTGAGGGTTTCGAGCACGCTGAATCATATCAGACAATTATCTCGGTCTTTTAGCAAGTTAGAACTATTTTCAGAGCGTGGACGGGGGATGAGGTTAGGTGCATAGGGAAACGACTCGGGGCGAAATCCTGACTTTCGCGGCAAGAGCAGGGGATTGTGAAAGAATCGGTGAGCTCTTGAAGTTGGGCATGGATCCTGACGGTCGAGATGCCCACGGCGAAACAGCTCTAATCGCTGCATCTCTGGCGGGTAAATCCGAGGCGGTTGAATTACTATTGCAGTACGGGGCCTCTGTGAACGCACGGGGTCTCCAGGGTGAAACCGCGTTGGCAAGCGCAGCTTGGCGAGGGGATCTCGACGTTCTAACTCGTCTATTGGAACATGGAGCCGATCCCGATCTGCAGGACCGGCGGGGGAGGTCCGCTTTGATGGAAGCATGCCTTTGGGGTCACCTCCCTATCGCGGAGATGTTGCTGAATCATGGCGCTTCAGTCGACTTACAGGATGTCGATGGGAAAACCCCTCTGGCTGAGGCGATTGTGTGGGGCTACACAGAAATTGTTTCTTTGCTTCTGAAGCACGGTGCAAAAGCAGACTTGCGTGACATTCGCGGCTGTTCCGCCGTTCACCTGGCTGTTATGCGCGGAGATACCGCGATTCTGGGACTGCTCCTCTCGTCCGGCGGAGGGGTCGACGCCCCGGACAACAGCGGAGAGACCCCCTTGATGAAGGCCTGTCGCTGCGGGCATGTGGAGACTGCACGACTCTTGTTGCGCCACGGAGCGAGTATCGAAGCCGCGTCCAACCACGGGGAGACAGCGTTGGCAATAGCCGCGTCCGCCGGATGGACCGCGGTGGCGTCGTTGCTATTGGAGGAGGGAGCCGATGTTGAGCGTGAGGATCCCAGGGGAGATACGGCTCTAATCCGGGCTTCGTACTACGGTTTCATTGAGGTGGTTGATCTGTTGGTGCACGCGGGAGCCGACATTGATCGACAGTCACATTTCGGGAATACAGCTCTCTTACGTGCCTCGTATCAAGGTCATACTTCCGTAGTCCGGCTCCTGGTTGACAGCGGAGCGCAGGATCTGCCGAATTCTTACGGGAATACCGCTTTGATTGAGGCTTGCATAGGGAACAATGCCGAGACTGTGCGCTTTCTGGCAGGCAGGGGGTGGGACATAAACGCACGAGACCGCAAGGGGCGGACCCCTCTCATGTTTGCAGCCAGCCTTGGGTTTGAGCATCTGACCGACGTACTTCTTGAATTCGGTGCCGATCCCTTTGTACTTGATAGGTCTGGACGCTCTGCACTTCACTGGGCGATTCAAGGCAACGCCCTCCCTATTCTGGAAAAGCTTCTTGATGCTTTTGGCTTTCCCGTGGATCTGAACAATGGGGGAGAGTCATTGCTCGTGGAAGCCGCGGCCAAGGGCTCGGTGGAGCTTGTCCAAGCCTTGGTGCTTCGAGGAATCTCGGTCAATGCCGCTGGTAAAGACGGGATCTCACCCCTCGGTGCAGCATCGAAGCGTGGCTCGGTGACAGTGGCATCCTTTCTCCTGTCACAAGGTGCAGATCCCAACCTTTCGGACGCGTGGGGCGATACCCCTTTGATCAAAGCCGCGACAAAGGGGCACGAGCAAGTGGTGAGGTTGCTCCTAGGGGCTGGCGCAGACGTCAACAGAGCCAATAGTCACGGAAATACAGCTCTCATGCGGGCAGCGGAGGGGAGATCAGCCCGTCTTGTACAACTCTTGTTGAAGGCAGGCGCAAACGTTACTGCCGCTAACACCGAAGGGAAACGGGCGCTTGCCTTAGCAGCGGTCTCCGGAAACCTCGAAACCATCAGGCTTCTGGTAAACCATGCAGCGGAAGTCAATGCCCGCGACAATCGAGGAGAAACAGCCCTTACCGCTGCCGCCCGCGAGGGACACCTGGACGTGGTTGAGCTCTTGGTTTCTTGCGGAGGCGAATTTGCGAATCACCACGATCTCCGAGTACAGACTCTGGTAGCAGCGGCCGCAAACGGGAATCCGCGCCTGGTTGACCTGATCCTGGAAACCGGTCCCAAGCTAAACGGTGCCGCACCCCAATGGAATGCCGCTCTTCTTTCAGCCTGTGCAAGAGGACACGTGAGCGTCGTTGAAACGCTCCTCGACCATGGCGCAATGGTGAACGTGAAAACGAGACCGGGAAAGACCGCTCTGATGAAGGCCGCGGACAGGGGGCATTCAGAGGTTGTACGGCTATTATTGGAGCGAGGCGCTCAGATAGACTCGACAACCGTTCACGGAAACACAGCACTCATGCGGGCATGCTTTCGGGGACATGTGGAAGTCGTGCGGCTGCTCGTGGAAGCGGGTGCGGATGTGCACGTGGTCAACCAAACGGGCCTATCCGCGATTATGCTGGCACAATTGGCTTCGCAGATTGAAGTGGTGGAACTGCTGAAACGTCATGGAGCGGTCCCACCGCAAGCTATCACGATGCAGTCCCCAAAGCTCGGCAAGTTCCTGCGCTGAAAATTTGCGTGAGAATGGTATGTCGGAGCCTCCCGATTCGTCGCAGATGACGCGGGAGAATTTTCGGAGCGGTGATGATTTGCTGCAGGATGTGCGGAGGCCTGTTTCAATGAAGAGCCTTCTGCATATTCCTTCCGGAGAAATCGGATCAACCGCATTGCCGTGAGCAGGTCACCGTATTTGTGAAATGGTCTACCACGGAAAACTTCGTTGGACGGCTTACAATCGAGTCACTGGTTCGGTCTCAGCGGAGCTCGCGAGAACCGAGGGACTTGTTGCACCAGCTTAGAATGTTGAGATCTACGCGCACACCGTTACGCGCTATGTCAGAGAACAGAAGGATGTTTTCTCGAGACCCTTTCGGATTCCACCCGTCTGGTGGACTCCGAAAGAGTTCTTGGTGTTGAACGTATTCCCGCACATGCTGTATGAAGAGGCGGGGGTCCCAGAACGGACCAAAATGTTGCCGGGCCGCGTTCATGACTTCCTGGATCGCCTCTTCGTACGCGTGTTGCCTTACTATTTCCCTTTTCTCCGACGTGGCGACTGAGAAGACACTATCCATGAACGCGCGCACTGCGACACAAAGGGTGTCAGCCTCTCCGTGCTCCCGGGCGCAGACGGCCCCCTCAGGCGGACCGCAAAGCACCGCCAAGAAAAGAATGGTCAGCAGGAATTCCTTGCACATTTCGTACTGGTGGTCGGGCCAATGCCATCCATCCCCTCGCCGACATCCTCGTCCTCGACCTGCTTTACAGCGAAACCTCGGAAGGCCAAATCCTCCACGACCCGATGGCCACGGAATATCGGCCTCCTCCGTTTCCCCTTGATGCGAGGAAGACGTGCGCTCCGACTGGCAAACGCCCACACTGCACTGTCGTGTCTCATCCGGCATCAATGAACAAGCGACTGCGAATCCACCAGCAAATCAGGCACTTCTCGCTCACCACGGCGCGCTACAATCGGGAAAGCCTTTGCATTCACTCGGGAGGATTCACCTTGTCCTTCAGTTCTTTGCCCGCTTTGAAAAACGGAAGGCGCTTTTCCTCAACCGATATTTTCTGCCCAGTCTTCGGGTTCCTGCCGGTGTATCCCTTATATTCCTTTACCGTGAATGAGCCGAAGCCGCGTATCTCTATTCGGTCGCCATCCAAAAGAGCGCTTGACATGGTGTCGAACACCATGTTCACAATCTCTTCACTTTTGCGCAAGGGAAGATCCGCTTCTTTCGCAAGGGCCTGAATGAGTTCTGACTTGTTCATGGCAAAGCTACTTGGCTTTCTTGGCGATTTCCTTCAACGCTTTGGACGCGGTGAAGCGCGGCACGGTCATAGCGGGAATCTTGATCTTCTTCCCTGTTTGGGGATTCACACCAGTGCGGGCTTTTCGCTTACTCACTGAAAACGTTCCAAGGTCCGCAACGCGAATGCGGCCGGTTTTCTTCTTCAGTGACTCGTGAATTGCACCGATGAATGCGTTGAGCGCAGCTCCTGCTGCCTTCTTCGTGATGTTCGCTTCTTCGGCCATTCGATTAACGAGCTCAGCTTTTGTCATGACAACTACCCCCTACAGACATTGAAAAGAAATCGTGAGATGAATAACGACAGTGAACAACGTTAATAGATTATCGGGTAAAATAACTAATGTCAAGGACGGTTTGCAGGAAGATGCAACAATTCTGAGCTGATGTGTCGATGTACAACATTTTCTGGCCCAAATGAGTCCTCCAGGCCCCTGATCCCTCTCCTCTAGACGCGCACGCATCCTGCACCCTTAATCCTCCGCTACTGAAGCATTCGTCCCCGGCGCAGCTCGGGACGCGGCCGATTGTTGACCTGATACCGATTTCCGTTGTACTCTCCGTTAGCCAGCGTGGGCCGTTCCAAGTGGTATGCACGAGGTCCGGCGAGAACGCACGAAGTGACGCCATTGTGGGAAGGTCCGTGTCCGAACCAGATCTATCCATTCCGGATTCCAGAATTCAGATGGTGTCCGTGCTAGCAGTAGCGCACAATCTGAAGATTTGAGTGTTTGCCTATGAAAGAATACTCTCTCGCCCTGCCGCGCAACGGATCGCGAGCGGACGGCTCCATTCCTGTGACAGCTCCTACGTTGCCGGGGGTTGAAGATGTACTTTCCCTCGTACGGGAATCGTACGAATCGGGAATAGTGACTTGCGGACCACTAGTGGGTCGTTTGGAAGACGCTGTGAGACGGTTTGTCAACGTAAAGCACGTAGTGGCCGTGTCCAGTTGCACGTCCGGCCTCATGCTCGTCTTTTCGGCCATGGCTTTTCCTGAGAAGGCCGAAGTCATAGTGCCGTCCTTCACCTTCGCTGCTACCGTGCAAGCTTTGGTGTGGAACAGGCTTGTCCCAGTATACGTTGATTGTCTGCCCGGAACCATGACCGTTGACCCGCGCGAAGTCCGAAGAGCCGTGACCCGCAAGACCGCTGCCATCTGTCCGGTAACCGTATTCGGATTACCACCGGACCTGGAACACTTGGAAGATATATCCAAGCAGTACGGGTTGCCCCTGATTTCCGATTCTGCTCAAGGACTGGGAGCGACGTACGGGGGAAGACGAACCGGCGCATTCGGGCTCTGTGAGGTCTTTTCTCTCAGTCCTGGCAAAGTGATCACCGCGTTGGAAGGGGGGCTTGTCACGACGGATGATTCGGCGCTGGCAGCCAAAGTCCGGGCCATGCGAGACTATGGCAAAGGTCCTGACGGACATGAGATTCTCTACCAGGGCCTGTCGTCGAGATTGGTCGAGTTCAATGCGGCCGTGGGGCTGCTGAACATCCAGAGGTCCACCGAGCTGCTCTCAAGGCGCCTACATCTAACTCAACGCTATCGTGAGCGATTGAGCCATCTGAAAGGATGCTCTTTTCAGCAGATTCCTGACGATCGGACCACCAACGGAAGTATTTTCGTTCTTTTTGCGAGGGACGGCAGCAGGGTGAGAGACGCCCTCTTTGAGGAGCTAAAGAATCACAAGATTCAGAGCAGGAAGTATTTCTTTCCCCCTGCTCACGCTCATGGTGTGTTCCGCGACGTGCCTCATCGAATAGTAGGAGAATTGCGGGTTACGCACTCATGCGCATCGAGTTGCCTTGCGCTCCCCCTCTACTCTCACATGGCTGACGAGACGATCGACCGGGTGTGCATTGTGTTGGAATCCGTTCTGAATGGAGCCAGATAAGGCCAGTCATCTGTCCCTGTCTTGTCCTGAAAATCGGCCGGGCACCAAGCTTCCAAGGAGGCCTTTGTTATCCGCAGGCCTCCTTGACACCTTCCCGTTATCCATACGTGCGTGGAACCATCTTCTAGAATAGCCGCCGCGCTATCGTCATTTTCTCGGCCTCTTTCGCTCCTTCGTAGATTTCGAGAATCTTCGCGTCGCGATAGAACCGCTGCACATCGTATTCGTCAATGTATCCATAACCGCCATGCATCTGGAGGGCCTTGTCACACACCCATACGGCCATTTCTCCTGCAAAGTATTTCGCCATGGCGTTGAGCTTCGGATCCGTCCTTCCCTGATCCACAAGCCATGCGGCCTTGTACGTGAGCGTGCGGGCCAATTCAATCTTGGTAGCCATCTCTGCAAGCTGGAACTGAATAGCCTGATTTGTGGCAAGAGGACGACCGAAGGTTTTGCGCTCCTGCACATATTTGATGGCCTTATCCAGAGCTCCCTGCGCCAGCCCGACTCCCTGAGCTGCAACCATGGTCCGAGTCGCGTCGAAGAACTCCATGAGTTGATAGAAGCCTTTTCCTTCCTCTCCAATCAGGTTCTCCTGAGGAACCCGCACATCTTCGAACGAGACTTCCGCAGTGTCGCTGGCCCTAATTCCCATTTTTCCCTTGATCTTGTTCACCTTCACCCCGGGCCGGTCGGATTCGATGAGGATAATGCTCTGCCGGGCGTGACGAGGTTCAGCCTCGGGATTCGTGACGCAAAGTGTGCACATGAAATCGCACACTGTGCCGTTGGTGATAAACATCTTGGTGCCGTTTATCACGTAATCGTTACCGTCCTTTACAGCACGCGTACGTATTCCTGCTACGTCCGTTCCAGCGTCCGGCTCGGTAAAAGCTCCTGCAGAAATGGCTTCTCCGTTTACGAGTCGAGGCAAGTACTTGCGCTTCTGCTCGTCAGAGGCAAAAAACACGATGTGCTCCGAACCGAAGATAGAAGATATAACGCACAGGCATAGTCCCAGATCGATCCTGCTCAGTTGCTCCGTGATAAGCGCCTGCTCGAGAAATCCCATTCCCGGGCCGCCGTACTCCTCAGGGATGATGGCACCCACGAGGCCGGCCTCACAAGCTTTTTGCCATATCTCCCGGCCATACTTCTCTTCACGGTCGTACTCCTGGGCCACAGGCGCCATCTCATTGACCGCGAACCTGTAGGCCGTATCCTGTATCATCCGTTGTTCTTCAGTCAGATCGAAATCCATTGCCCAACTCCTGTGGATTTACATTCGAACCGTCAAGCGCTCAGTCTGTGCTGTGACAAGAATCTTTTCCGGGGAATCGCTCTGCTCTCAACGAATCCGAGCCCGACAAACAGTTTTCCCCCTTGCATAGAGACAAACCTCTATCCTGACGCAGCGCTCCGCTCCACCTTATCGGTTCATTCTTTGCGTACCTTCATACGCGAGAGCATCGAACCCGTCAACGGAAATCATATTTCAATAGACGATAGCTGCGTACCCTACAAAGCTGGAACCGGGAATGACATCGTAGCTCGTATAGTATTCCAGCAACCTGCCATTCTCGACGCCGTGCCGATCTACCGACGCGATCACGGCTGCGATAGGACCAGGAGAGCACGAATTGTGGCGATTACGGGCGTCTTCCAGCACTCCTTCGGCATCCATGGCCAACGCCTTGTCGATCAGCGATTTGTCGTTTTCGTCTTTGACCCACTGAACTGCCGCAGGACCGGTTCCCTTGGGAACGAAACCATAATTGGGGCCATAATGCGTTAAATCAGCGGATCCGACAAAGATCGCAGAGAGTCTCTTCTGTCCCAGAACCTCGTCCAGCGCTGATCCGAGATCGATGGCCTTCGCTGACGAGGGAGCATGGACGGCCAGGACGGGGACTCTTGGGAAGAAGTGTTTCACAAACGGGAGCATAACTTCCACGGTGTTATCGTTGAACCCTGCCCCAGCCCGAACAGCGCAGCCTTGCTCTACCAGGTCTTTTGCCGTCTGCGCATCAAGATCCAACACCCCGAGGGGAGTTTCCCATCCATCGTCGGTATAGATCACGGGATGTCTGTCACCCGGCAAATGGCCGCCGTATATGACCACCCGATCGGGCGTGCCCGCCCCCGCCAGAGTTGAGATCACCCGAGCTGCTGCTCTCCCGGAGAAGGCCCATCCTGCATGAGGGGCCACTCCTCCAACCCACGTGCCAGTGGGAGGGGTGAACCCCGCGAGGAACTCCCCGATTTCCTGGGAACAGTCGTGAGCTGATGCAGGGTACCATCCCCGAGGTAGAATTCTCTTCCGAATACCCATTCGAACACCTCCTCGAGGTCAATAACGCAATGGTTGTCTTGGACGATTCAACCAACCCGTCAAGCATCCGGAGCAGGGAGGACAAACGACGCAATCACCTGTTCGCCGACGGACTCTTTGCCACAGCCTCTCGATCTTGCAGGCCTTCTCTAACCAAGCCCCTCGTTTTTGCTCCAGACGATCCCTATTCAATCGCGATCAGCGGATTTTTGTCCACAGAAGTCTCGCCACAGAAGGGCCTGGATTATGCCATTGGGTGGGAATGTCCAAAGTGAGATAGATCACGTCCCCTTCTCGGAGCTCATACACTGTGCCGTCAACCGTCATGCTCGGGCTACCTTCCAACACGTAGCCCATTTCTTCGCCCTTGTGAATAAAGAAGTGGGACGAGAGCTTCGTATCCGGCGCAATCTCGATGAGAAACGGCTCGGCCCTCGTCTCGAGGTCCACCGGGGTCAGGACTCGCGCAATCACGGCCTCGGAACTGATCCCCTCCAATTTCACCTGCGAGGATTCCGATGCCGGGAATACGAATCTTTTCTTCCGGTTCCGTCGAGTGTGAAGCAGTGAGCTTACATCTATGGATAAGACCTCCGCTATCTTCAGCAGCGCAGGCAATGAAGGGTAAATGAGGCTACTTTCCACCTGCGAGATGGTGCTGGGGGTCACTCCCACCAAGCGGGCCAGCTCCGTTTGAGAAAAGCCCCGTTTCATGCGTATCTTTCTGAGCCGTGCTCCCAACTCCACAGGTCCTGTAGCCCGTTGCTCGTCGTCGAACGTGACGGTATGGTCCCGTGTCCAATACGTGAACGGCTTCTGAAGATTGTCGAGACTGCGATTCTCGGCCTTCAGCACGCTCAATGACGTGGTACCTCGCTTGATGGAGAGATCGATGGCCACTTGAGCTATCTGGTTGATCTGAGCCTTTAGCTTGGAAGAATGGGCGTTCTTCTCCATAATCCAGTAGGCCACTGTATTGAGCTCGTACAGCCGAGGACAAGAATGACCGTAGAATTGGACGATCTGGTCTTCCCCTCCCCATAGCTCTTGCATGCCAGTTATGCTCTCGAACACGAAGCGGACGTCTCCGCTCATTCCGGCATGCACGCCGTAGAGAGCATCCATGACCTGGTTTATCTGGCGAGGCTCGTCCACTCTGACAATTCTGCAGGGCCATTCAGGCCTCGCTTCGTAGTAGAAGCGGAGAAACACGTCTGAGCCCGCGCCTTTTCCCCACGTGAAACAATCCAGTACCGTCAGGCCGGGGTATTGAGCTACTGGCCCGAGCTTTTCCAGGATGTTGCGCGGCGACCGATCGAAGCTCACGTAAATGATGGGCTTGTTATCGGCCTGAGAAGCTTTCATGAAATTGAAACAGAAGACCCAAGCCAGACTTCCGGCGTCGTCATGCCAGACGACATTGTCACCGATGAACAACCCTCCCAGGAGGATATCAAGGCGGTTCACGCCTGAGCCTATGGCGTGAGGCTGCGGAATGCTTGAGGTCATACCATCACCCTATTAGACCGAGATTATTGGCGTACGCGAAAGCCCCCGCTTCAGCCTACGGTAATCCCCGCGGCCTGTCAAGGTTAGGGGGACTCCAGAATCCACGGTCTACGATGACGTGTGGGTCGTGTGGACCCTGTAATGTTCTCATGCAAGCGTCTGTGGCCTACGCATGAGGTCGTTTTTGGGTCGTGTGGCACTCCCCCTCCAAACGTATGTCTTCC
>Ga0067045_1000005_pt1 | contig 87542 bp, 93 predicted proteins | sample TerdegcTABiofilm_FD_59184 | JGI IMG/M metagenome (GOLD analysis project Ga0067045, IMG submission 59184) | Combined Assembly of (Gp0054472, Gp0054536) Wastewater bioreactor microbial communities from Singapore -Terephthalate degrading...
CTCTCTTCGTACCAGGTCGATACCAGGTGCATCGCGACGGGATGAAGGATCCGGTTGATGGCTATGGCGAGAATNGTCTCTTTCTCACTCTTGCTTACAAGCGTGGAGAGATATTCATCAATGTGAAGGTCCTGGATGATTTGCTGAAGTGGGAGGAGATTTCCATAGGTGAATGCTTCTTTTGGAACTGCAGAGATGCGTGGGCCTGGAATACCTTCGGTTCTTACTTTTACGGGAACTCCATTGATATTTTTCCCTAAATAGTTTGAGGTGTGGCGGGTTTGTTTCTTCACCGGATCATAGTAGGGAACATCCTCATACCAGTATTCTATCCCATTGATCTTCTTGATCCGNCGAATGGGTTTCATATGCTTATAATATAAGCNCATTATATTATNTAGATCTTGCNNTTGGTGGTCGCATTANGATATTGGACAGTTATTTGAGGAGATTATGTGCCTAAAACTCGGGAAGTCAGGCAGCACCGCGACCTCGCTTCGCTCGGTAACCGGGTGCTTCTTCGCTGCTGTTAGAAGTGAACTGGAAAATCGTCGATAGATTAATCGTTGGATAACAGGAAGGAACATCTGATTGGAATGAGCCTTCTTGATGGTCTGCGAGAACTCTTTTCTGAAGCTCCCGAATGGAAAGGCCGAAGATTTGAACAATACGTGCTTTCGCTTTTTGATGAACAGTATTTTGATCTAGTTGAAAAAACGCACTCATTCAGAACCAATGAAGATCGATTCGTCGAAAGCAGCCTTAATCCAGATTTTATATTACGATATCGTCCAAAAAACGAGTTGTTCGCAGTCGAAGCGAAATATCGTTCCCGACTAAATCCAGAAAAAATGTTGGAGTGGTCAAATCCTCAACAACTAAACCGTTATCGTGAATTCGCCCGGAAACGTGGAATACCACTTTTCATTGTCATCGGACTTGGGGGTATTGACGATGAACCGCGGGAAATGTTCAGCATCCCGTTAGAAGCCGCGAAGTACCCTGCACTCTATCCAAGTGTCTATCTTCAATACGGTAGGAATCCTACATCCCGGTTTTTCTGGAAAGATGGATTGCTGAAGTAGGTTTCGGCGGGCTGGCTGCGGAGCGACTGGGTGCCCGCTCCTCCCGACAGGATGAGGGAGGTTATCGTAAACTACCTGGCGACGCTTCAGCGGAGCCGAAACGGCCACAGCGGCCCGAGCGACCATCGAGAGCGAGTCACTGAGCGTCATCATGGCCAGGGCAACAGCGACGAGCACGCTGCGAAGCATGGTGCGAGGAACGGGAGGAATCAGGCGATGCGATGTGAACGAAGTGAGCGAGCATGGCCGTCATCAGGAACCCATGACACTGCAAAAAACAGGCCCATGTTGTAAGCGAAGCTGAATGGAGGAGCACCGGACGGCAGGAGGAGCGGACGAAATGAAGCGGAGACGAACATTATGGGCCGTCCACAACTCCAGTGAACCGTTGGGGGAGCCCACGCGGCGAGGGGCGGAGCCCCGGTGAGCGTAACGAAATGAAAATAATGATTGCATGCGCGGTTTATAAACTCGAAGGAAAATTCTCTCCGTAATGGTTGTGTGATTTGGGAAATATCTTAGCTCTGAGATACTTAAAATTCTTTTATATTTTTCGAAATGATTGCGGTATAGAACCGGACACAAGGTATCAAAGCCCCAGCCGTGATTTGAACACGGGACCTGCTGATTACAAGTCAGCCGCTCTGCCAGCTAAGCCACTGGGGCGCCATGTACTGTTGCCACCGGAGCCTGAAAAATGTGGCGCCGGGAGGGGACAGTGTGCACTCTTCGATGAGGGGATCCCATTCCTGCATCGCATTTTTGAGACCCGGGCGGAAGATTTGGATTCGCTATCCCTTGGAGGGAGATCCAGATCCCGAGGTCCCGGTGTCCCGGTGTTCCGTGAAACCAGGGGACCGCACGTGTTTTATCATGTATTTCCCCTGCCAGGGTTTTCCCGCTTCTCCCGCTTCATCCCCTGTTCCCAGAGCACCTCTCCCCCGTGGAGGATCCGGACAATCCGGTGGTACGGAATCTCCTTTGTTTCTTTTCCATGTGCTGCCCGGAAGGCGAATGGCTCAAGGGAGACGATATCTCCTCCTGCAACCCTGCTGACGTTTCCGGGTGCACCGCGGTCAATGTACCAGACCTCCGCAGCGGTGATCGAGTACCGGGGGTCGTGGAGGAGCTGGTGGAGGAGTTCCCTGCTGCGCATCATCGCATGCACTTCTGTCTTTTCCAACCCTTCTCCCTTCCCCTGCCCTGCGTGAATACCCGGGAACGTGTGGGATGCAGGGCTGTGGTTTTTCCGGGCATGAATGCTCATAATGGAGCCAAGGGCTTGTTACCCCTGCCGGTGGGGATGCAGAATGTACTTTTCCGCACGAATGCTCATGGTGAGACCCGCTGCCCTATCCAGCACCCCTGCGTGCGGGTCCATGGCATGATGCCAGGTGACAGCCTCCTTTGAGAGTGCCCGGCAACCCTGCGTGCGGGTGCAATGCATGGGCTGGCTTTGAGGTGCATTCCGAGATCTTCAGGACCTGGGAGGGAGTAGGCAGGAGAGAAGGGGATATGCGATGGGGCAGGCCAGCCATATTCAGGCTGGCCAGAGGAGTTCCCGTGGCATCGTCCCCGCCTTTTCAAAACCGTATCCCTCGAACACGGTACGCTGGCGGGCAAGCTTTGCCTCCCAGCCCTCGGGGAATATAAATGTGTAACTTCCGTTGGGGTGTGTCTGAACGAACGTGTAAATGTACATGTCACTCTCCGGCTGGAATGCGAGGACAACGACCCGCACCTCCCCGATCCGGGGATCGGGACTGTCGAAGCCGGCCAGTGTCATGTTCCCGGAGAGGACATCGCCCGGGATGTGGAGAGGCGCAGGTTGAGGCGGCAATACAGGTTTCCCCTGCCCCGTGGTTGCGGGCACGGAGCACCCTGCAGAGGAGATGGCGATGGCCAGGCAGAGGACCAGGAGTCCGGACGGATGCGTTTTTTTCATGCTGGGAGAAGATATCCTCTCCGGGACTATTGAAACCAGCAGCAGGGGAGGACGGAACCGGAAGGACCGCCTGCGCCTTCTGCCAGATACCTGCGAGAGTCTTTTTTCGTCCGGCAACCTGCAGATTACCCCTATCCCCATGGTCGCCACCACCAGGGGACAGTCGCCTTCATATGCATCCAGGGAAAAGCTCCCTGCTCATGAAGATTTTCGCCTTTCCTGCCGCCGCTACCCTCATCCTCCTGCTGCTTGCCTCCGGCTGCAGCCAGCCGCCGGGAGATCAGGCTTCCTACCCTGGGAAGGGAGCGCAGCCAGCGACGCCTCCAACGGTTGCCCCGACGCCTCTCACCGTCACTATCCATGCAGAACCCGGATCCTACATCCCGCTCATGTCCTCGACGGTCGGAATTCGCCTCGAACCGGATTTTTCCGGGAGCGCTCCCGTGCTCTACAACTGGTCCGCAAGTTACGGCTATTTCGTCTCCTGGAACGCAACGGATGGACGGGTCACGCTCCATGGTGACAGGATACTCTCGTTTGATCCCTTCATTTACTGGTCTTATCCGCCAGAGGACATGGGCGCAGAAAAACCCCCTGTTTTCGTCCTGCTCGTTGTCGAGCCGGAGAGAGTGACGCACGGAGGTGCAGGAGGGAGAGGGACAGTTGCTACCGGCAGGATACGGATCGGATGGAAGGACATGGATACAGCAGTTGTCACTGGCTGACCTCCCCGATCCCGTTCCAAAGGCATAAACCGCTCCGGGACAAGATGGGTACAGAGCAATGACCCACCTCTCCGTGGACATCGGGGGGCGCCCGGGGATCGACTGCCGGGGGTTCTGCGAGTACTGCTACTTCAGGCGCGTTTTGGAGACCGCGCCCTTCGGGTGCCGCTACTGCCCGCCCTACAGGAAGGGGTGCGATTACTGCAGCCGGAGCGTCCGCGAGTACTACCGCGGGTTCAGGGACCTGCGGGAGATTGCCGATGACGTTCTCGCACGCCTCCAGTCCATCCCCGACGAGGTGAGCCGCATCACGATCAGCGGCGGCGGAGACCCAAGCTGCTACCCCCGCTTCCGGGACTTAATCGAGCTCCTCGGGAGCATGGAGGCCCCGCTCCACATCGGGTACACGAGCGGGAAGGGATTTGACGACCCGGGTATAGCTGACTTCCTCGTCGCGTCAGGCCTCTCCGAGATCTCGTTCACGGTCTTTTCTGTCCGGCCGGAACTGCGGAAACGCTACATGCATGACCCGACTCCCCGCGCATCGCTTGCAGTCCTCGAGAGACTCTGCGAGAAGATCGACGTATATGCGGCATGCGTCGTCCTCCCGGGGGTCAACGACGGTTTAATCCTCGAGGAGACCTGCAGCTGGCTCGAGGAGAAGGGCGCAAAGGGGATCATCCTGATGCGGTTTGCCAACAGGAGGGAACAGGGTCTCATCCTCGGGAATGCTCCCGTCATTCCCGGGCAGGCTGTGCAGGAGGTGGGGGAGTTCCGGGACATGGTCACGGCCCTCTCCCGGAAGTTTAGGCTGAAGGTCAGCGGGACGCCGCTCTGGGACCCGGAGATCGGATCGCCGTTTGCTCTCGCCCGTGAACCCGACCTCGTTGCAAAACTCCCGCGGCTGGAGAGGCGGGCAAGCGTCATTTCGGGATCGATTGCAGCACCGTTCATCGATACCATCCTCTCGCAGTGTGGAAAAGGAGCCCGTGTCATCCCGGTGGAGAAGGAGGTTGCCTGCCTCATCACAATCGAAGACCTCGAGGCGCTAGATCCCGGCGAGCTCGAGGAACTCGTGGTCATCCCGGGCAGGGCGTTCGTGTATGACAGGGAGGCCGAATCGGTCCTCTCGAGGGACGGGAAGAAAAGGATCGTCCTGCGGGGGCCCGAGTGCCTCACCGCCGACGCCGAGACGAGCATGGGCATGCAGAGGGCTGGAGTGCTCGCCCTCGAGATGGACGCATTCGCCGACCTGATCCGGCTCATCAACAGGTATGGAACTCCCCTCTAGTCTCCCGCAGGAAGAAAGGGGAAATCGGTGTATTCAGGACGCACGGGGAAGCAGGTGACCCGGCCTCCCCGCGATATCATTAAGAGAATTCCCGTTCCACGGATATGCAGCACTGTTTCTACTGGTGCTGGCAGATGTAAGTCCGACGTGCACCACGCTGCACGGGCCTGGCAATGACCGGCCTCCTGGGATTACAAAGAGTCAGCCTGTGGCTCTTTTTCGGATTTACATTTGGCTGTTTCGGAGGTGACACAAGATAATGGCACGAATGCACGCGCGGCGCAGGGGACACTCAGGGTCGGTCCGTCCGTTCCGCAGGGAAGCCCCGTCATGGGCAAACACGGATGTCGCGGCCATCGAGAAGATCATCGTCGACCTGCGCAGGGAAGGCCACTCCATGAGCCACATCGGCCAGATCCTGCGGGACCGCCACGGAGTCCCTGACGTCAAGCTGATCACGGGCAAGCGGATCAGCCAGATCCTCAAGGAAAAGGGCATGGAACCCGAGATCCCGGAAGACCTGCGGAACCTGATCGCAAAGGCGCTCGGGCTCCGCAAGCACATGGCCGAGAACAAGAACGACCTGCACAACAAGAGGCAGCTCCAGCTCACCGAATCGAAGGTGCGTCGCCTCGTCAAGTACTACACGGGTACAGGCCGGCTGCCGAAGGACTGGAGCTACAAGCCGGAGAGTGCCGAGATCCTGCTCTCGCGGTAGAATACCCATGACACTGGCCGAGGCCGCAGCACGGCTGGCCGGGCACCTCGCCCGCCAGGAATTCGTGGAGGTGTACGCACACCATGATGCCGACGGGATAGCAGCAGGCGCCATCATGTGCATGGCCCTCCTCCGGAAGGGGATCCGCTTCCGGCTCCGGGTCGTCCCGCACATCAGCCCTGCAGCACTCTCCCCTGATAAGCCTGCCCTCCTCTGCGATCTCGGATCAGGGATCCCTGACCTCCCCCCGGAGGTCATGGTCATCGACCACCATATCCCCCGGTTCGGAGGCGAACTCCATGTCAATCCCCGCCTCTCGGGGATAGACGGGGACCGCGAGCTCTCCTCGGCAGGAACCGCGTTCCTTGTTGCACAGTCCCTCGGTGACAACCGCGACCTTGCCGGCCTCGTGATGCTTGGAATCATCGGAGACGGCCAGGATCTCACCGGTGAGAACCTCGCAATCTTCAACGATGCCGTTGCCCTCGGCCTTGTCACGCCCGGGAAAGGTCTCCTCCTCCCGGGCAGGGACGACCACGAGAGGCTGTATACGGCACTCCACCCCTACCTCCACCAGGTGAGCGGTGACGAGGTCGCGGTCTCCGATCTCCTGGAAAGTGCGTCTGACGGCGGGAAAATCTCGCTGCCAAGGCTCCTCTCCCTCATCGTGCTCCGCGTGGCCCCGTATGCTCCCGCCGGGACTCTCGAGTCCCTCTACGGCGAGTGCTACAGCCTGCAGAGGGAGGTCATTCCGGATGCCCACACGTTCACTGCAGTCGTTGATGCCTGCGGAAAGTCTGGCCGCGGGGGGCTCGCCACATCGCTCTGCCTCCGCTCGGCGACCTGCCTCGACGAGGCATACGAGTGCGCGGCCAGGCACAGGCTCAACGTCATCCAGGCCCTCCGGGCGAGCCTGGAGAGAGAGGCAGATGGCTCCTCCGGGCTCGTTGAGGTGGACGACCCCTCGGTTGCAAGTGACGTTGCCGATGCGTTCTCGCGGGATATCGTCCAGGAAAGTCCGGTGGTGGCCGTTGCAGCGCAAAGAGACGAACTTGCATTCGTCTCCCTCCGTGTCGTCAGGGGCCATGACATCGACATCAGCGAACACGTCCACAGCGCGGCGGTCCAGGTCGGAGGGTTCGGAGGCGGTCACCGGCAGCGGGCCGGTGCAACCGTCCCTGCTGCGCGGCTCTCCCAGTTCGTGGGGGCACTCCGGAAATCGGTGCCTGCATGATGGAGATCAGGGGGGAATTGAGGACACGGCATGCCCGCCCGGAATGCGTTGCTGCATCTCTCCGGCCGGATAACCTCCAGAGCATGCAGACGCGTTCCACTGGCGGTCACGTTGTCACAGAGATCCGGGGTACCGCTCTCCGGTCGGTTATCGCATCGGTGGATGACTACCTCATGAACCTTGCAATTGCAGATGAAATCTGCAACCTTGACAAGGAATGACGATCGGGATGTGGATGCAGGAAGATTCCCGCGGCATGGCAGCAGCATGGACGGATGCCTGATGGGGAGATCGTCTCATTCCGGGCATCCAGTGCAGCCCGATGATTGCGAAGGGTGAAAAAACCAAAAAAACACACGACAGGTGATACCATGGCAAAGAAGAAACAATCAGGAAGACGCGTGGAAGGCTGGAAAGCCAAGAGCTGGTACAAGGTATTTGCCCCCGAGGTGCTTGGAAAGACCTACATCGGGGACACGATTGCAAACGATCCCGCAAACGTGGTCGGGCGCATCATGCAGACGACGCTTGGCGAGATCATCAACGACTATGCCCGGCAGAATGTCAAGATGAAGTTCAAGATCGCGAACGTGACGGGGGATGCTGCCTACACGGAGTTCGTGGGACACGAGGTCACCCGTGACTACCTGCGGTCGATGATCAAGAGGCGCACCTCGCGCATCGACTGCCACGTTCCGGTAACGACAAAGGACGGAAAGCGGGTGGATCTCACGGTGACGTGCTTCACGCTCACCCGGGCGAACCTCTCCCAGGCCCACGAAATCCGCAGCATCATCTCCCAGATGATCTCGAAGATGGGATCGGAGGCCGATATGAACGGCATCATCACCGGTATCGTCAACGGTGACTTCTCGCGCGAGGTCTTCAAGGCGGTCAAGCCGGTCTTTCCCATCCGGCGCGTCGAGGTTATCAAGTCCAAGCTGACGACCGCAAAGGTGGTGTGAGGCGGCTTTCTCTTTTTTTCCAAAGTAATCCTCTTTCTCGTGATTCTCCAACCTGCCAGATTTTGCAGACTCCTCGTTTGGAAAACAGGGTTCTCCCTGCACTCGTGCAACGGGCGGTCCGTGACCAGACGTTGAGGATCCGCATCCCGGGTACTCCACGCCCTTATACAGCGGGCTGATTCTTCCATGTACTGCATGGTCTCCATGCATGGTGCAGGAAGACGTGCTCTCCATGCGACCTCCCGGGGGTGAAGCATAAGTGAACCGGTGTCCAAACTCCCCCTGCAATGACGGCGCAAAAGATCCTCTTCATCATCCTCGACGGTGTCTCGGACCGGCCCTGCCCCGAACTCGGGGACAGGACCCCCCTCCAGGCTGCCCTGACACCTGTCCTCGACCGCATCGCACGTGACGGTATCTGCGGTATCATGGACACGATAGCCCCGGGTATCCGGCCGGGATCTGATACGGCCCACCTCAGCCTGCTCGGGTATGACCCTTCCCGGTACTACACAGGGAGGGGACCGCTCGAGGCCGAGGGTTGCGGGATCCACATGGAACCGGGGATGATCGGCTTCCGCTGCAACTACGCGACCCTTGACGACGCGGGCCGGGTGGCAGACAGGCGGGCCGGGCGCATCCATGGGACAGAACCGCTCTCCCGGGCGATCCAGGAGGGAGTCGACCTCTCCCCCCTCGGCATCGAGTTCTTCTTCCGCTCGGGAAGCGGCCACCGTGCAGCCCTCGCCTTCCGCGGGGAGGGGCTCGGGGTCGGTGTCTCCTCGAACGACCCGAAGAGAGAGGGGGTCCCTCCCCAACCGTTTTCTCCGGTGAGCAAGGATGATGCAGACAGGAAGACCGCAGAAGCCCTCTCGGAGTTCGTCCGCCAGGCAGAAGAGATCCTCCGGGGCCATTCCCTCAACGACGCGCGGCGTGCACAGGGGCTCCGGCCGGCAAACACCGTCCTTGTCCGGGGGGCCGGGAGGATGGGATATTTTGAGCCATTCCGGGAGAAGTACGGCCTCTCGGGGAAGGTCATCTCTGCTGCCGCCCTCATCTCCGGGATAGGAACCGCGATCGGCCTTACCCGCGTCGACGTGCCCGGCATCACCGGATCGGTCGATACCGATCTTGCAGCAAAGGTCCGCGCCGTGCAGGAGGCACTCTCATCCGCAGACTTTGTCCTTGTCAACATCAAGGGTGCAGACGAGGCCGGTCATGACGGGAACGCCCGCGCAAAGATGGCATTCATCGAGAGGATCGACCTTGCCCTCGCGCCGCTGGCGGCAATACCGGGGACTCTCACCGTCGTCTGCGCTGATCATTCGACGCCCTGCAGTGTCAGGGATCACAGTGCCGATCCTGTCCCGCTCGCAATCTCAGGGGAGGGTATCAGGGTGGACCGCGTGACTGCCTTCGATGAGATCTCCTGTGCCGAGGGCGGGCTCCACAGGATCCCGGGAGCCTCCCTGATGCCGATCCTCCTCGATCTCCTCAACCGTTCACCCAAGTACGGAGCCTGATCCACCATGGATGCAGACGCTCCACGAGATCCCCCGCTCCTCGAGAAGGTCATGGAAGTTTCGGGCCTGCGGTGTATCGAACCTTCCTTTGCAGACCTGATCGATGACTCGTTCACCGCGTGGCTCGAGGAGATTCCTGCTGACGAGGCAAGGATGCTCGTCGACGAGGAGGAGGAACCTCTCGCCTTTGCATTCCATACAGGCAGGGGGTGGCTGATGGGCTCGTTCCACCTGAAGGAACCGACGCTTGCCCTCATTGAACACTTCGAGGAACTCCCCGGGGAGATATTCCAGGAGGAGCGTGAGGTCTTCGAGGACGCTGTCCGGGATTACTATAGCCGCGCTATCGTGCGGAACGTCACCCCCGCACTCGAGGATCTCAACCCCGAGAGGGCCGGGAAAGTCCGCGATCTCCTCGACGAGTTCTGGGAGAGGAGACACTTCTCCTCCTGCCTTGACAGCTGCTGCGGGTCGGGACTCGGATCGCTTGTCCTAAGAGAGAGGGGGATTGTCCCGCTTGCCTATGACAATGACCCATCCCTTCTCTCCCTTGGGCTGGCGCGGGGCCGGCTCATCCCCGGCAGGACGATGTGCATCGACGGGACTCTCGCGGAACACTATTGCCGGGGTGCGGATGCTGGCCTTGGCCTCATGTTCGGAGAAATAAACACCTTCAACGAGGGGACGTGGGAGGCGATCACCGGTGCCCTCCTTGCCCTGACTGAATACTGCCTCGTGACCGTCGGGACACGGGCCGAGGCGGACCTCGTCCGATCATGGGCAGAGGGGAGAGGGGGCCGCGTGGATCTATCGGAGAACACCCGCGATCCGATCTACGACAGGTGGGTCTGCGAGGTGGAGATGCAGGAGAGGAAACGGTGAGGTCGGGGGAAAGATCTCCCGCACCTTTCGCGTGCCGTCTATCTGCCGCTCCTCTTCTTCTCTCTCTCCTTCTCCTTCCTCTTCTCTGACTCCGCGCACGCAAGCTCGGCAACGATCTCGAGGGGATCGCTCTCTGCCTTCATCAGCCTCCGTATCTCGAAAAGCCGCTCCACCCCGATGAAGTGCTCGGCCATGACATGGGCCAGCGGAGAGAGGACGATCTTTTTGTCTTCCTTCCTGACGAGCCCCCGCCCCACAAGGAGGTCCAGGACCGGCTCCATCGTCCCGACCATCATGCCTGTGATCTTCTCGAGATCCGCAAGCCTGCCCCGGCAAACCACGGCATTTGCGACGTACTCCTCGGAACTCTGCTCGATGTCGTGCTCGGGGGCGACCTCCTCCATCTCGCCCCTGAGGAGCTTCATTGCAACCTCTTCCTCTGTGGTGCCCGATGTCCGGGAATAGGATGCCCCCGGTTCGGCGAGCACAACGACCTTCCCGAGGTCGTGGAAATCGGGCCGGCCTGCCCTGCCCGACATCTGGCCGAACTCCTGGACCGAGAGCCACTGGATTCCCATTGCGAGCGAGTCGAAGATGACTTGCGATGCAGGAAAGTCGACCCCAGCCCCGAGGGCCGCGGTGGTGACGACCGCCTTTATCCTCCCCGAGAGGAATTTTGATTCAATTTCGCGCTTCTCCTGGGAGGTGAGGCCGGCATGGTATGCGGCATACCCCGGCCCGAGCGCGTCGGCGATCACGTGCGTCCTCGCGCGGGAATTGGTGAAGACAATGGACTGGCCGTGGTAACCCTTCGAGGAGACTCGGGCATACTCCTCTGTGCAGAGGCGGCGGATCGTTGGGATCTTCTGCCTGTGCTCCACGAAGAAGAGGTACCGCTCGAGGGGCACAGGCCGATCGTCGTACCGGACAAGAGTCGCCCCCAGCTTGCTCGCAAGGACCTTTGGGACACCGATCGTCGCAGAGAGGTACAGGAACTGTGCTTTGGGGTACAGGTACTTGAGCCGTGCAATGAGCCCGTCGAGGCGGTGCCCGCGGTCCGGGTCGGTGAGCATCTGCACTTCGTCGATGACGACCGTCCCGATACCGGGAAGTGTCCCTCCTGTCCGGATGAAATGATCNACGCCCTCGTANGTCCCGACGACNAGGGGGGCCCGGATGTTCCGATCGCCTGCCGGCCGGTTCTCGGGGATGTTGATCCGTGTCTGCCCGACCAGGAGCCCGACGCCCGCGATCNTACCGTACCGTTCCTCGAACCTCTGGTACTTCTGGACGGCAAGTGCAACGAGCGGGACGAGGAAGAGGCAGTGACCCCTCCCCTCGCGGAAGTTCTTCAACCCTGCCATCTCCCCGATGAACGTTTTTCCGCTCGCAGTCGCAGAGACGATCAGGAGGTGCCTGCCCTGGAGGAGCCCTGCATCGACTGCCATCTGCTGGACAGGCATGAGGGTCTCCACCCCCGATGCCTCAACGAACTCGCGGGGGAGGGGGAGTTCGACGATGGCCTGCGTCTTCTGGACAGGGTGGGCGTCCAGCCGGTCGAAGAGTGCCTGCGAGATGCGGGTCTTCTGGGGCTTTACGGACGCAAGGACCTTTCCCACGTCACGGATTTGGGCGAGGAGCTCCTCGAGGTGCCCGAGAGCACCCCTCCCGNCCCTGCCCATCGTCGCAAGTTCCCTGCGGAGTTCCCTTTTGCCGCATTCAAAGCAGATCCGTTCACCTGTCGTGTAACAAACGCTGTTCTTGCGGGAGAGGGGTGTCACCCGGTCTTCCATCAAGCATATCCGGCAGACGTCCGTGATGGTATACGGGATCTGGAAGTCCTGGAGAAATCCCTCGAAAGCCTCGTCCTTTCCCGTCAGGTACACCGATCCCTTCCGCAGGGAGACAACGAGTTCCTTGGAGGGGGTAGGGCGGTACTGGTGCCTCCCGCCCCACCGCAGCCTGTACCGGCCGGGCCGATATCCCCGTGCAGTCTTCTCGATCTCCGCTATCCCGACTGCAACGACCTTGAGGTTATCGAGGAAGAGGATCCTGTAGGTACCTTTCTGTGGCGAGACGAGAATGTTCATGGAGAGATGAGGTCATGGATCGTGTAGGAGAGCCCGACACCCTCGAGCCTCTTGAGAAAATCGGTGAACTCCTCGTCGACGATGAGGATGACGCACCCGATCCCGTGGAATGCAGCCTCGATCACCCCCTCCCGGGCCCCGAAGAACATGTCCGGTCTCCTCCCGATCTGTTCGAGGGCAACGTACCCCTCGAGCCCGACAGCGGCGACGACCCCGGCTCCCTGCACCAGCTCGCGGAGGAGGGCCCTGTTCACGCGACGGGATCCCCCCTTCTCGATCCGCGGGACCTTGCAGACGTGGACTGCCCCCTCGGTATGGTCGATCAGGCCCGATAGCCGGGCAACGCCGACATCCTCGCCGGCCCGTGCATCGGCGACCACGGTTCCCGTGGCACTCCTCGGTTCGGGGGATGCATAGAGAAAACCGTCCTGCATGTATACACCGACCTGGTCTCCTTTATGCAGGTCGGTCGCTGCAATCGCCGTCCACGTGGAGACCTGCTGGATGACGTCCCGGCGGATATGGCGTGCATACGCCTCGAGAACCTCTGCCCGGGACTGGACCCACTCTATCCCTTTCCTCGTGACACTGTAGTGCCCCCGCCCGTGGGAGGCTACCATCTCCTCGTCAACGAGTTCCCGGATGTACTCGGAGACAGCCTGAGGGGTGACCCCCAGTTTCCGGGCGACCTCCTGCTGGCGTATTGCCGGCTGGTGTTCTGCAATCTCGACGAGGATCTGGAGTCTCGTGACCTCGCGTTTGCTGCGCAGGAGCNTCGAGAGNGGGTCAGTGTCTGTTTCGGTCAAGAAGTACCAGCCCCTGTCCCTTCACATCNAGGTGGGGAATGCGCTTTGCCAGACCCTTGATGAAGACGGGATTGACCCCGAACTTCCGTGCAATATCGTTNATCGAGGAGTTCCCGGAACGGAGTTCCTCTTCCACCTTCTCGACGAGTTCCCGCAAATACTCGTCGTTTGAGACAGCGATGAAGAGCAGGTCGGAGAGATCNGCGAAGTTGCACTGGAAATTTGCCCGGAACTTGTTGTATGTCGCCCGGTACTCCTTGGATGGTTTCTGACCGGGGACGGGCATCCTCCACTGTTCCTCCACCAGGTTCCCTTTCTTGAGGACCATCAGGCACTGGCTCACGTCTCCGCCGGGCACCTGGGCACAGAGTTCCTCCTCGGTCATCCAGGATCTCGTCAACAGATCGTAGACCTTCTTGTAGGTTGCATTGTGGAAAGTGATGAGAAGGGGGACGAGATCGACGGGATCGTTGACTATCCTGATGTGACCGGTCACTGGTAAAACCCTAGTATTATATGGCGTGATAAATCAATAAATCTTTGTTTGAATGGCATGCGCAGGAGTGGACGGATAAAAATCCGCGGAATCGTGCAGGGGGTGGGTTTCCGGCCTTTTGTGTATGCCACCGCAGGGAAGCTCGGGATCGTCGGTTTCGTGCAGAACCGGGGGAGCGAGGTCGAAATCCAGGCCTGCGGGGACAACTTCGAGGAGTTCCTCGCAGCCGTCTCCCGCGGACCCCCGATGGCACGGATAGACAGTGTCGAGGTCTTTCCGGATGCCGGGCCGTTTCCCCGCAGCTTTCTCATCAGGGAGAGCGACCGGGGATCGCTCTCGGGAATGATCCCCCCGGATATTGCCACCTGCGACGAGTGCATCCGGGATATCGCAACGCCGGGAGGGAGGTACGCTGGGTACTGGTGCACGTCCTGCGTGAACTGTGGACCGCGGTACAGCATCATCAGGGATCTCCCCTACGACCGCGAGAGGACGTCGATGGCAGAGTTTCCGCCCTGCCGGGGGTGTGCGGGGGAATACAGCGACCCTTCCAGCCGGAGGCACCATGCCCAGACTATTGCCTGTTCAGCGTGCGGTCCGTCGCTGCGCCTCCTCGACTCCTCGGGAAATGAGGTTCCTGCTCCGGACGTGATCCGGGAGACTGCCCGCCTCCTCGATGCCGGGTCGATTGTCGCGATACGTGGTGTGGGCGGGTTCCACCTCGCGTGCACGGAGGAGATGGCAGGCGAGCTGAAGAGGAGGCTTGGNCGGCAGGAACAGCCNTTTGCGGTCATGGTTCGGCCCGATTTCGTCGAACGGATAGCCGTNGTCTCTCCCGAAGAGATGGCGCTCCTGAAGGGACACGAACGGCCGATTGTCGTCCTCGAGAAGCGCGACCCGGAAGCCCACGTGGCAATCTCGAACCTCCATACCATCGGGTGCATGTTCCCCTACACTGGCCTGCACCACCTCCTCTTCTCCCACCTCGCCCATCCCCTCCTGATCATGACGAGCGCAAACCTGCCCGGTTACCCGATGATCACCGAGATCGATGTAGCGATGGCGAAAATGCACGATCAGGCCGACTTTTTCCTCGCCCACGACCGGGCCATCGTGAACAGGTGCGACGACTCCGTGGTGAGGGACGGGTTCACCATCCGCCTCTCCCGCGGGCTGGCACCAAAGAGGACACGGATTGACCTTGGAAAACAGTCAATACTCGCCGTCGGCCCGGAACTGAACGCAAACGTGACGATGTACCGCGACGGGTTCTGCACGACCTCGCCGCACGTCGGAAACGTGCGCAACCCCCAGACGTTTGCATACCTCAGGGAGACGATCGCGACCCTCTGCAGGTTCCTCGGAGAGGACTGCTCCATCATTGCCCATGACGCCCACCCCCAGTTCCTCTCCACGCGGTATGCAAAAGAGCTTTCAGAACGGTGGGGTGCAACCCTCCTCCCTGTCCAGCACCACGAGGCCCATATCGCCGCTGCCACCCGGGAAGAGTGCATCGGGATCGCCATAGACGGCGTCGGGTACGGAACCGACGGAACCGTCTGGGGCGGCGAGGTCTTTGCCGGTTCGCCGGCAGGATACGAGCGGGTCGGCCACCTCGAAGTGGTTCCGATGCCGGGAGGAGACCTCGCGACGCGGTATCCCGAGAGGATGCTCTACGGGATCCTGCCCGGGCCGGAGGTCACCGGGATCCTTGCTGCGCGGGGATGGTCAGATGTCGAGATCGCTTTTCTGGAGACTCAGCTGCGGAAGGGATTGAATGTCATCCCGACGTCCAGCACGGGCAGGGTCCTTGATGCGGTATCCGCCCTGCTGGGTGTCTGCCGGGAGAGAACGTACGATGGGGAGCCGGCGATGAAGCTTGAGTCCTTTGCCACAGGAGGCAGGATCGAGAGGTGGGATCTCTCCTACGCTCGCTCCGGCAACAGGGAGGTGCTCCTGACCCGTCCCCTTGTTCAGCGCGCTCTCGATGAGGCTGCGAGAAGGAAGGATGTGCGGGATCTCCGGTCGGTTGCCGCATCCTTCCAGTTCAACCTTGCGAGGGGGATCGCGGGTCTTGCAATCCATGCTGCGGAAGAGAGGGAGATTCCCCTCGTCGCCCTCTCCGGGGGGGTCGCCTACAACAGGGCCATTCGCGAGACGATCCAAAGCGAGGTGACGGCTGCAGGCCTCTCCTTCCACATGAACCGGGAATATCCGCTCGGCGACGGGTGCATCTCCTTTGGGCAGTGTATCGTTGCCGGGACGCTGCATTCCGGAAAATGAATAATTTCGGTCTCTCTTGGGGAAAAAAGGTGAAGATTAAAAGTACCTTTCAGGAGAGAGGACGATAAAGGGAAGCTCCGTTGTGATGCCAGCTGTTACCTGGACTGTCCGGACGCTTGTCCTGTAACCCTTCTTGATGAGCTTCATCTCGTGGGAACCGGCCGGGATATTCGAGACCGTTGCAGGCGTGACCCCTTTTAGCTGGTTATCGATGTAAATGGTTGCTCCGGCGGGAAGGGTCTTAATTTTCAGGCCCCCCGTGCCAGCCGGAGTCGTTCCTGTCGGGACTGCGGTTGTTCCTGAAGGTGTCGTCGTGCTGGTGGGAGAGGGAACTGCTGTCGTTATGCTCGGTATGACGGTGAATGTGGGGACAATCGTTGGGACAGTCGTCGGGATTCCTTTCACAAGGATGATGAGGGGGACGCTCTTTCGTTCCCCCGGGCCGACAGTCACTGTCGTCGAGTAGTCCCTGTAGCCCGTATACGTGGCTGTGAGAGTATATGTCCCGGGCATCACCGGGTACTCCTGAAGTGGTGTCGTCCCTATCGGTGTACCGTCCAGGGCAACTGATGCCCCGAGGGGATAGGAGAATACCGTCAGGTACCCCGGTTCCTGCTCGGGCTGCGTCGGGGTTGAGGTCGGGGTTGTGGTCGGAGTTGTGGTCGGAGTTGAGGTCGGGGTTGTGGTCGGGGTTGTGGTCGGAGTTGTGGTCGGGGTTGTGGTCGGAGTTGTGGTCGGAGTTGTGGTCGGAGTTGTGGTCGGAGTTGTGGTCGGAGTTGTGGTCGGAGTTGAGGTCGGGGTTGGGGTCGGAGTTGGGGTCGGGGTTGTGGTCGGAGTTGTGGTCGGAGTTGTGGTCGGAGTTGTGGTCGGGGTTGTGGTCGGAGTTACTCCTCCGACAGATATTGTCCCCGGGATCACGGTCGGGTTGATCGGATCGCCAGTCCCGTCAGGATCCATCTGCCTGACATTCAGGTTCAACGTCGTCGCACCTGCCGTCTTTCCCCGGATTGTCAGTGTCACGAGGGGAACGTTCGTCGCTCCCAGCGAGACGCCGAGGGAGAGATCGCTTGCCCGGAGCGAGACCTCCGGTGCGGGAACAGAGGAGTGCAGCTTGAACGAGGCCCACTGGGGGAATTCAACGGAGGTGATCTCGGCTACCGAGGGGTCGGCAACAGAGGCGTTCATGATGTATCCCGAGAGGCCGCTTGGGAAGACGTCCGCGATTACCGTCACATCGGCACTCGAACCGGCTGCGGGAATCGTCACGGATCCAACTGTCACCGTGGTCGCAAGACCGGGCATGGCGAGCATGCAGATGCATGCAGCCAGCATTGCCATTTTCTGCCAGTTAGCGAAAAACATGTGCATCTCTCCTATACCATCGTGAAGAGGATGTAGAGGTCGTCGAAGTCTATCCGGCCGTTTCCGTTGTAATCGAACAGGCTGACAGGCTCATTCTCCTGGATCCATTCGAGGTACAGGAAGTACTGGACGACATCGTCGAAGTCAATCCTTCCGTTCCCGTTGACGTCCCAGTACACACCGTCATGGAAGGGATCGGTCGGGGGACTGGTATGACCGGGGAGAGGGATCAGTGCAACGATCGTCACTGAAGCCGGGTTGGTATACGTGTGAACGATATCACCCGTATCTGTATCGATCTGGCTCACGGTCACGTTCATCCGTGTTGACATCGGTGTCCTTCCCGTGCTGTTGAAGAGCGCGAGTTCGACATTGGTCGCGCCGGGCCTGATCACATCGTCGATGTCCGAGACTTTCAGCCAGACAGAAGACGCCGGAATCGAACTGTTGAGGGCAAATGCCGGGTTCACCCAGGAAGGCAGGTGGAATGCCACGATGTCTGCTGCAGAGGCGTTTTCGTAATATATGGTGATGTTATACCCCGAGAGACCCCTTTCCGCTCTTTCGAGGATCAGCTTCATCGCTGTCGTCGAATTGGTGGGAATGATAGCAGCAGACGGAACGAACGTCAGGTTCACGACTGTTGCGTTGCCGGCAACGGAGATGTACCGAGGCCGTGTCTTTGTACTGGTCCCGAATTCGTTTCCGACCGTCAGGGAGACCGTGTAGTTCCCTGCATGGGCNTAACTGTGGTTGAAGGTCAGGTTGGTCGTCCTGTTCTCCGTCTGACCGTCNCCGAAGTTCCAGAACCACCAGNNNGGGAACCCCGTGGAGAGGTCGGTGAAGTTGACGGGCTGGGTTTCGACCACGCTCGTCGGTTCGGCCGAGAAATCAGCGACCGGTATCTCGCCGACTCGGATGTACTCGGTCCTGCTCATCGTGTCGTTGCCCCAGAAGTTTTCCACCGTGAGGTTGACCGTGTAGTTGCCCATTGCCGTGAAGACGTGCACGGGGTTCTGGACTGTCCCGTTGGGCGACCCGTCGCCAAAGGACCAGTTCCATGCATGGACTGCGGGGAACGCCTGCGAGAGATCGGTGAACCGGACGGCAAGAGGTGCGATACCTGTCGTCACGTTCGCCGTGAAGTTTGCCACCGGGACATCACCTGCCTCGACGAGGGCATACTTCGTGGTGCTGTTGCTGCCATACTCGTTCGTCGCCGTCAGGGTGACGTTGTACAGCCCGGGGATGAGGTATGTCCAGTTGGTATGCTGGAGGGTGCTGGAATTGCCGTCCCCGAAGCTCCAGTTCCATGCAACCGGGGTATCGTTCGTAAGATCCGTGAAGTTCACGTCAAAGGGCACCCGTCCCCTGCAGAAGGTGCATTCGACGCCTGACACGTTTGCAGAGAAGTTCACGATCAGCGGGTCACCGACCTGGATGTAGTGATACTTGCCGGTCGAGTTGCTCCCGTCGAGGTTGCTCACGGTCAGGTTGACCGTCCAGTTCCCGGTGTAATAGACATGGCTCGGGTTCTGCTGTGTGGAGGTGTTGCCATCGCCAAAGAGCCATGACCACGTTGTCGGATCGCCGGTGGAGAGGTCGGTGAAATTGACAAGGAGAGGGGGCAGGCCCCTGATCAGGGTATAGTTCTCCACGCCGTTTGCCTCGGCCGTGAAGTTTGCAACCGGGGGCGCAGAGACGATCCGGGCGACGAAGGCATCCGAGACTCCGCCANATGTGGACTGGACTGCATTCTTCACGGGGAAGTTCGCTGNCTCAGTCCATCCCACGATCGTTGCATTGGAGCCCTGCAGCGCGATCCCCATGGCCCTGTCATCGAGCCTCCCGCCAAGGTACGTGGAGTACATGAGTGCCGTTCCGTTCGGGTAGAATCGGCTGACGAAGGCATCATAGGTGTTGGAATTGAGGGATGTCTGGATGGCGTTCCTGAGCGGGAAGTTGAGGGAGTCTGTGTACCCTGTCACAAAAATGGATCCCATGCTGTCCACGGCAACACCCGTGCCCTCCTCGACGACCTGCCCACCGAGGTAGGTCGAGAAGTTCACTGTCCGGCCATTAGGATTCAGCTTCGTGAGGAACGCATCCTGGAGGCCGCCGAGGCGTGACTGGAATGCGGTCCCATAAGGTACATTCGGCCAGACCGGGTAGTCCATGGACCGCGTCAGGCCCGTGATATACATGGCACCGCTGGAATCGACAGCAATGGCGTTGCCGATATCATCCCCCGACCCCCCGAGGTACGTCGAAGAGATGAGGGTGCCGGCAACCGGGTCGAGATGTGTGACGAAGGCATCCTTGCCTCCTGAAATAAATTGCTGCTTCCAATTTAAGACAGGGAACTGGTACGACTGCGTGAATCCTGTCACGAAGATATCCCCGTTTGCTCCCAGGGCAATCCCGTGTGCCTTATCGATATTTCCCCCGCCGAGGTACGTGGAAAAACCAATGCCGGATGCCGAGCCATCGTAGGAGACTCCTGTAACGAAAGCATCCCATGTGCCGTTGAGGATCCTGTCGTACGCCCCATCTGTCGTCGGGAAATTGTCCGATGCCGTGGAACCGGCAATGACCGGCATCCCGGAGCTGTTCAGGGCAATTGCCTGGCCGATATCGGTCATGTTTCCACCGAGGTACGAGGAGAACTCAAGGTCATATCCTTCGGGTGTCAGGACAGTGATGAAAGCATCGGCTGCAGAGCAGCACGTTCCCGTGTAACTGATGTTCTCCTGGAATGCCTTCAGGACAGGGAAGTTGGGTGAAATTGTCTCTCCCGTGATAAAGGCATACCCTGATTCGTTCACGGCAATCCCGTGACCGATATCATCGAAGTAACCCCCGAGGTACGTCGAGTAGTTCATGGAGAGACCGTCCGGCTCGAACTTGGTGACAAAGACGTCCAGTCCCCCGCCCGGGTCCTCCTGGTACTGGGGTTTCCAGGGTGGATAGGGGAAATTGATGGACTGCGTGCTCCCGGTCACGTAGGTTCCGCCAAGTGAGTCAACCGCAACGGCAAATCCCCGATCATCGAGGCTCCCCCCGAGGTACGTGGAGAAGTCAAGGTACGGATCGATGACGAGGGGGTATGCCGGGTCGAACGATCCAACCGAGAACGTCACTGTGTCGTCAGAGGCAAGGATATAGGAACAGGTGACCGGGATCTTCTCCCCGTTGATTTCCTGGTAGCAGACCGGTGCCGCTTCCCTGATTGTGCCGCTGGCGGTTTTCACGAGGAGGTTCCCGTCCGGGTCGAGGGAGAGTGACTCCTGGCCGAAATACCGGATCCGGATGGTGGACGGATCGACCCCCGGAGAGAGGAGGATATCGCGCTTGAGAACCCCCTGTGTCCCGGAGTAGACGATGTCGACTCCCGGGAGGATGTCTCTGTACCGCACCTTCCCGAATGTCGGAACGCCCCTGACCCATGTGGCGGGGTCATTTCCGATGAAGAAGCTGGCAGTTCCTCCAAGCCTGTCCTCTCCTGTTACCACGACATCGGGGGACTGCCCCTCGAGTCGTATCTCGACTGCTGACGGGGATCCCTCCCCGGATCTCACAATGCACACGACAGCCTCCCTCGTAAAGGAGATGCTTCGTGCCGGTGCATTCGCATGGAAGAGAACGTCATCGCTCACCTGCCCCTCGTTCTGGATGAAGACAAGGGGCAGTCCGGATACATCCACGGAGAGAGATGATCCGGCTGCTGCCGGAAGGACAGCAGTGACAAGAAGAGCAATGACGATAACAAATACCACTGTGTTTTGGTGTCTCGGTCGCATGAATTTCGCCTCCAGGTAGGACCGGGCTTCGCAGCCCGCCAGGAGAGTAATTTCCCGCCACCTCGAGAGGAATATTACCCGCAATCCTGGGGTGCTCCGGGCCAGGTTAAGCGTGGGAGTCCTGATCAGATTCCTTTATAAAAAACCCTCTCTTCTCCATGATGATAAATATTTCCCCTGGATATCCCCAAAATTTACTTCTTTTTCGTCATCAGGAACAAGAGAGGGGCAAATGGGGAGGCATATTTTTCCGGGTTCATGGGATGTTTCCGGATCGGTTCTGATCAATTTTCCGGGAGGGAGGGTATTTTTCCCTGATACACGGGAATGGGCCTGCAGGACTCTCGTCGCAGGCAGACGCTCCGTGTCGGTCTCAAAACTGCTTCGGCTACATTTTGCGATTTGCCCGACGATATATTTATTTCGAAATATGATCAAAACTGGAGAAAAATTCGAGCAGGTGTATGCACATGTTGCTTGCCAATGCAGTGGTTGGATTCATCCAGCTGATAATTGCCATCGTTCTGGCAGTTGTCGCGCTCTATATTGGGTTTTCCGTGCTCTCACGGATCACAAAAGGCATCGACGAGGAGAAGGAACTGGCAAAGGGCAACCCCGCCGTGGGAATCATCATAGCGGCAGTATTCTTTGCGATTGCACTCGTCGTCCAGTCAGGCATATCCGGAATCTCGCTGGGTGTCTCAAAGGCCCTCTCGGTGGGCCTCTTCTCGATGGACGGTCTCATCGCTATCGGCGTGGCCTTTCTCCAGCTCATTCTCGGGATTGTCCTTGCGATTGCAGCAATCTACATTGCGCTCTCGATCCTTGACAAGCTGACAAAGGGAGTCGAGGAATTCGAGGAGATCAAGAAGGGGAACGTCGCAGTTGCCCTGGAGATGGCCGGGGTCATCATTGCCACCGCGGTTATCATCCAGTCCGGTGTCATCGGGATCACATCTGCACTTCTCTGACCCCCTTTTTGGAGGGGGACAGGAAACCTCTTTCTCAATTTTTAACCCGGAGAGCCGGTCATGCGACGACCGGAAATTAACCTGACTCCAGAAGGGGACTCCCCGCAGGAGAACAGGCTCCCTGCTATTTGGGTGGGTTTCTTTGGGTCAGAAACAGGATCTGTTACCTTTCTCCTCCTGTCGAGGAGATATATCCTGCCGCTCCCGGGGATCTCCCCGGATGCCTTTTCACCGGAAAATTGAGTGGTTTTTTTTCAGGATTCGGTATCTTCCTTCTGCCCGGATCCAGCTTCTGGTTTCATCTGGGGAAAGAGGATGACCTCCTTTATGGACGGACGGTTGGCAAGGATCATCACCAGACGGTCTATCCCGATGCCGACACCGCCTGTCGGCGGCATCCCGAATCCCAGTGCGTTGATGAAGTCATAGTCGAGCATCTGGGCCTCGAGGTCCCCAGCCTTCCTCCTCTCCTCCTGCCGCTGGAACCGGCTGAGCTGATCGAGAGGATCGTTCAGCTCCGAGAAGCCGTTTGCGAGTTCCATGCCCGATACGAAGAGTTCGAACCTCTCGGTGAAGCCTTCCCGTGACCTGTGTCTCTTTGCAAGGGGCGAGTTCTCGACGGGGAAGTCGGAGATGAACGTCGGCTGGACGAGCTGCTCCTCGACGAGACCCTCGAAGAGGAGGACGAGCATCTCCCGGTGGTTCTGCGCTTTGTCCCATTCCTCGATCCCCTTCTCGCGTGCGATTGCCTGTAGTTCCGGGAGAGTGTGCCCCCATATGTCGATCCCTGCGAGATCCCGGACCGCCTCGTCCATCGTCATCCTCCGGAACGGAGGAGAAAGGTCAAGAGTCGTCTCTCCAAAGGGAATGACTGTCTTTCCATGGATCTCCTCCGTGATGGACGAGATGATCCCCTCGCAGAGGGTCATCATGTCATTGTAGTCACGGTACGCCTCGTATATCTCCACCATGGTGAACTCGGGGTTGTGCTGGGTGTCGATGTCCTCGTTCCGGAAGTTCCGCGAGATCTCGTATACCTTCTCAAATCCCCCGACAACGAGCCGCTTCAGGTACAGCTCGGGAGCGATGCGCAGGAAGAGCTTCTGCTGGAGATAGTGGTGGAAGGTTGTAAATGGCCTTGCATTCGCGCCCCCGTACACAGGCTGGAGGATGGGAGTCTCGAACTCGAGGAACCCCCGGTCGCCGAGGTACTTCCGGAGGGCGGCTATGACCCGGCTCCGGATACGGAATGTCTCCCGGACGTCAGGGTTCACGATGAGGTCAACGTACCGCTGCCTGTACCGCTTCTCGACATCCCGGAGGCCATGGAACTTCTCCGGGAGGGGGCAGAGGGCCTTTGCAAGAAGGGTGATCTCTTCGACCCAGAGGGTGAGTTCTCCAAGCTTCGTCCGGAAGGCATATCCCTGCACCCCGACGATGTCACCCCTCTCGATACAGGTTTCAAAGAGGGTAAACTTCTCCTCTCCAAGGTCGTTCTTCCGGATGTAGAGCTGTATCCGGCCGCTCTCGTCCTGGAGGTCAGCAAAGATCGTCTTCCCGTGGTTCCTGATGGTATGGAGCCGCCCGGCAACCCGGAATATCTCGCTTCCTTTCTCATGCCCGGCACCGGCCGCCTGCGCCCGGACTGCCGCAACACTCTGCCTCCCCTCGAATACGAAGGGATAGGGATCGATTCCCCTCCCTTTCAGTTCCTCTGCCTTTTCCTGCCGTGATGCCTCGAAAGCAAGGTCGTTCTCCCTGTTTTCCATGGGTCACTCCATCACATTGTCATGGCCGTCTGTCCGGAAAGAGGGATTTGATCCCCTGCACCACTCCTGTGTCTTTTCCGCGAGGATAGATCACCCAATCGGCAACGGGTTCTCCCAAGAATTGGTAAGGGAAGGTAATAATGCTATATCATATCCTTTCGAGAACGGCAGGGAAACGGCTGTCTTTTCCCTGTCTCCCCTTCAGATTTCACGCCCGGAGCGCTTCTCTATCAGGGAGATGGCCTCCACGATCATCTCGCGGACATCCTCCTTTTCATTTCCAAGAGCTCTTCTGAGGTGGGGAAGAGCTGAAGGGTCGCCAAGGATGCCGAGTGCCCATGCTACTTTCTGCCGGACTCTCCAGTCCTCGTCGGAGAGGGCTTCTATCAGGACAGGAACGGCTCCCGGATGGTCCATGCGGGCGAGGCCCTCTGCTGCCTTCCAGCGGCTGGCCGGGTTGCTCTCTCTCAGCATCCTCTGAAAGTGCTCGAACCTCTCTTCTACCGTGGGCCTGGCCCCTTCTTCCATGTACTGGAAGAGATGATTTTTGGGATAATAACCCGTCGGGAAATTTTTCTTCCAGACTCGACAGCCGGTCCCGGCCTCTGGCATGAGACAGGGAGATTGCACAATCGTCTCTCCCGTTGATGACCCTGCATTTCTTTATAAAAAGCAGGTACAACCTTACCCTGAGGCGTTGTGCGTGAAAGTTGTGCTGCTCTGCGGGAGTCCCCGGCCGGAAGGAAACACTGCCCAGATCGTCGAGGAATGCGCCCGTGTGATCCATGAGAACGGGATCGGGACAGAGATAATCTCCCTTGCCGGCAGGAAGATCGAGTCCTGCACGGCATGCAACAGGTGCGCCAGGGAGGGAAACTGCGTCCTCCCGGACGGTCTTGCCGATGTGATCGACAGCATCCGGGGAGCGGAGGGGTTCATCGTCGCGTCGCCTGTGTACTTCGGGACTGCCAGGGGGGACGTCATGGCAGCTCTCCAGAGGATCGGGATGGTCTCCCGCTCCACGGACCGTTTCCTCACGTGGAAGGTCGGGGGACCGATTGCCGTCGCACGGAGAGGGGGTCACACCGCGACAATCCAGGAGATGCTCATGTTCTTCCTCATCAACAACATGATCGTGCCGGGATCCACCTACTGGAACATCGTCTTTGGAAGGGAGCCCGGAGAGTGCTGGAAGGACGTCGAGGGGATGACGACGGTTCGTGTCTTTGCCGAGAACGTGGCGCGCCTGATCACGAAGATCTCGCAGTCGTGACCTGAACCCGGACCTGTGGCGCTGCAGGGGAGAGGAGACTTCCCTGCAGCACGGTATCAGATTGGATCCTGAATGCCGGGCGGTGAGACATGGTAGATCGGGAGCTTCCTGAACTCTTCTGCAAACTCCCTTACCCGCCAGGTATCTGATGCCGCCATCTCGTGCAGGAGCCGTTGCGGCAGGGCTTCTCCGAACTTCCACGCGGAGGTGTGCGGAACCGGCACAATCTCCTCCATCTCCGAGAGGGCCATCCCCTGCACCTTCCGGAGTGCTTCAAGAACCTTTACGGCGGATCCTTCCTTTCCCATGGCAGGGAAGAGGAGGGAGAGGTCATCGTACCTCTCCCTCGTCTTCTCCCCCAGCACTGACCGGAGGAGGAGTGCAAGAAGTGCGTTCTTCCCGCGGGAGAGGAACGTGAGTGCAATGACGTCCACCTTCTTCTTTCCCCCGGTCTCCCAGACGTGGATGCCCCGTGCATGGATTGGTGGGAACGGTGCAAGGGCCATGGCGAGTTCTTCCTCTTCCCGCGGGGCGAGCGGGAGGAGCGATCGGCGCCGGGCAATGATCCGCTGCACCGCGTGGCAGACCTCCGGCGAGAGCCCTGCGGGACGGCCCCCGGTCCAGAAAGCCCGCCCGCTGCTTCCCCCGCCGGGAACCACAACCACGAGCCCGTGCTGCTCGTCCCTCCCGACGGGGGTCCAGTCCTTCCCCCCGAGGGAGAAACCGTCCCTCCCGCTGCCGGCCACAAACCTTGCATCGAGCCTCCCGATATGTTCCCCGTCCGGTGTGACCGCCCTCACCTCTCCCCCGCCCTGGATAACAGAATAGAGATCCCGTCCCTGGGCCCTCATGTACGTGCTCTCCATCCGGTACCCGGGCATCAGGAAATCTCCGTCCCTGACAAGGAAACCCTGCTCTTCGAGGTAGGCGACAAGACCCTTCAGTGTCCCCTGCGGCAGCCCCTGGAAGGCAGGAAGGGCTCCCACCTCTCTCTCGAGCCTCGCAGCAGTCGTCCGGCGGAGACGGAGCAGGGCAAGGATGACCTGCTGGACAAGGACGTTGTACGGCTTTTTCGGCGGGATCAGGGGTTCCACCTTCTTTCTCCGGGCGCTCTCGATGACCGCCATGCAGACGAGGACCTCCCCCGCAGAAGAGAGGACAAACGCCATGTACGGGGACCCCCCCCGCCTCCCTGTCCGGCCCATCCTCTGGAGAAAGGAGGAGACGGAGAGAGGAGCTCCCACCTGGACGACGATGTCGAGATCCCCGATATCTATCCCCAGCTCGAGCGTGCTGGTGCAGATGATGCAGGCACTCTCCCCCGATGCGAGTGATTCCTCGGCAGCCCTCCGCATCCCGGGTGAGAGGGACGAGTGATGGACAAAGAGGTTTTGAACGGTCTCCCGCAGGGTTTTCCCCAGTTCCTCTGCCTCTGCACGGCTGTTGACAAAGACGAGGGCTTTCCTTCCCGAGACGAGCGCGGCAACCGTCTCTGCCCGCCGGGCGGGATCCTGCAGGACGTGGAACGAGAACTTCTTCTCCCGCGGGGGCTGCGCGACCTCGACGAGTTCCCCCTCCCGTCCGGGCCCCGACAGGAACGCGAGCACCTCTCGCGGGTTCCCCACCGTTGCCGAGAGCCCGATCTTCTGGACAGGGGATCCGGCCAGCCTGTCGAGCCGGTCGAGGAGGACGCGGAGGTGCACTCCCCTCTCGGACTCGACGAAGGAGTGGAGCTCGTCCACGATGACAAAGCGGGTATGGGAGAGGTCCCCTGCAATGGTCCTCTCACCCATGAGAACCTCGAGAGACTCCGGGGTGATCATCAGGATGTGCGGGGGCTCGCCATCATCCCACGAGCGGTCCCCCTTCGGTACATCTCCATGCCAGACCTTCAGGGATAGTCCGGTCGGAATGCAGAAAGAGAGGAACCGATCCACCTGATCGTTGATCAGGGCTTTCAGCGGTGAGATGTACAGGCACGCAACGCCGGGAATTCCCTCTTTGAGAATCGCGTCGATGACCGGGATGAGGGCGGCTTCCGTCTTTCCCCCTGCGGTGGGGGCGATGGCAAGGACATCCCTCCCCGTGGCGACCGCCAGACAGGTCCTTGCCTGGACCTCCCGGAGCTGTGACCATCCCAGCCTGTAGGAGAGCACGTCCTGGAGGGCCTCGTGCAGGCCGAAGAAAACATCGGAGTCCATCCGCTGATCCAGATGTTTTCTCCGCACCCGGTTATCTCTTGTGCTGCTGCAAAGAAAAAGCCATAAATAGGAGGGAATAGTCACCTAGATCCAGGGATGACGACGACGCTGAAACACTCTTCATATTCCGGCGCCGGCGTGTTTTTCTTCCTGTTTAGGTAGGGGACCGGTTCATTCTCCTGGTCCCCTGTACTGGTAACATCCCTTGAGTTTTCCGGAGGTTTCACTCATGCTTGGAATTCCTGACCCGCAAATCTGGATCGCGTATCTGCTCTGCATAGCCCTTGCGTTCGCCTGTGTCGTCTACGGCTACCTCAACTGGAACAACGGGGGAGATTGAGGAATGGCCGTCAATCTCCTCCTCGTTGCCACGATCACCATCATCTACCTGGTTGTCATCCTCTGCCTCGGGTACCTGGGATACAAGAAGACACGCGAGGCCGAGGATTACCTTGTTGCCGGGCGGAAAGCCCATCCCGCAGTCATTGCACTCTCCTATGGTGCCACGTTCATCTCCACGTCTGCCATCGTGGGGTTCGGCGGCCAGGCTGCCAACCTCGGGATGGGGCTGATATGGCTGACTGTCTTCAACATCGGCGTGGGCATCCTGCTCGCTTTTGTCATCTTCGGAAAAAAGACCCGGGAGGTCGGCCAGCGACTCAGAGCGGTCACGTTCCCTGACCTGATGGGAAAGATTTACGGATCCACCTTCATGCAGGTCGTCTCGGGACTCGTCATCGTCGTGGGAATGCCCCTCTACTCTGCTGCGGTGCTGATCGGCGGTGCCCAGTTCATCAAGGAGACGCTTGGCATCTCCTACGCAGTCTCCCTCGTCGGTTTCGCCCTTATCGTGGCCATATACGTTGTCTTCGGNGGTCTCATCGCCGTCATGTACACGGATGCAGTCCAGGGCNCGATCATGCTCGTCGGGATGACCTTCCTCCTCGTCCTCACGTACTCGATCCTCGGAGGCGTCACCGCTGCGCATTCAGCGCTGACCGCACTGGCAGACATGGTCCCGCAGAAGCTTGCGGAGCAGGGAATGCACGGCTGGACCGTGATGCCGGACTTCGGTTCCCCGATCTGGTTCACGCTCGTTTCGACCCTCGTCCTCGGCGTCGGGATCGGCGTCCTCGCCCAGCCCCAGCTCGTGGTCAGGTTCATGACGGCAAAGGACAACCGCTCCCTCAACAGGGCCGTCCTCGTCGGTGGCCCGTTCATTCTCATGATGACCGGGGTCGCGTTCACGGTCGGTGCGCTCACGAACGTCTACTTTGTCAATACGCAGGGAAAAATTGCCATTGCAGCTGCCGGGGGGAACGTCGATGCCGTCATCCCCTTGTTCATAAACCTCGCAACACCCGAATGGTTCACGGTGATCTTCATGGTCACGCTGCTTGCCGCAGCCATGTCGACCCTCTCCTCGCTCTTCCATACCATGGGCACAGCCCTCATCTGCGACCTCTGGGGAAGAGGGCGGGAGTGCGCACTCTCCCTCAAGGCAAACCAGGCAGGCATCATCGCCATGATCGTTGCAAGCGTCATCATTGCATTCCTGATGCCCGGGAGCATCATCGCCATCGCAACAGCGATGTTCATGGGACTGTGCGCATGTGCGTTCCTGCCGGTCTTTGCCGTGGCAGTCTACTGCAGGGATCCCCATCCCCTTGCCGCAAAGGCAAGCCTTGTCTGCGGAGCGCTGGTCTGGTTCATCTGGGCGCTTTTTGTGAACGCACGGTACTCTGCGGTCTTAGGGGTCGCCCCTGCGATCCTCGGGAAAGCAAGTCTCCTCCCCTACCCCTGGAGTGCGATGGACCCGATCATCATTGGCCTGCCCATCTCGGCTGCTGTCATCATGGTTCTCCAGTACGGTCTCCGATCCGCAAAAAAATCAGAAAATCCCTCGTAACTCTTTTTCCGACCCGGAAAAAGGCTTTTTTCTATCACGGGAACAGAAAAAAAAGCAATTTTATTTTGTGATCCTGTATCGGTAAACAGGGTATGCTGCGGCAAGGCGGCTCCCCCGCGTGTATCGTATCCTACTGCACCTTTCTCTTCCCTGATTGCACACCCCGGATCTCGGCATGGAGCAGGACGAGCGAGAGGGAGACCAGGTTCAGCGTGGTTGCAGCGTACCAGATCGAGGATTCCATCGGAGAGAGCCGGGTGATCCAGCCAGACCAGAGCATGGCACAGATGATGAGAAATGTGATCAGCGTATCCACTGCGAGGAAGACCGACGGCATACCAAAAAAAGCGCCGACCTGGGCTATCGTGCAGTACTCGAACCGGGCCTGCCTATGGAAGAGATCGAGAATGGCCCTCCCAACGTTCATGGCAAGATCAGAAAGTGCCCATGCTCCGGTTGCAAGGCCTGCGAAGAGGAGGATGCCTCCGCCTGAATGCACTGCGATCCTGGCTGCAGTTATGCCAAATAGCAGTTTGAACATGCAGAAGGGTATTCCGATTGTGAACGAGAGAAATACCGGCCTTTTGAAGAGATCTGCGAGGAAGTCCGAGATCCCTCCCCCGGACTGCTCTCCCCCCGGTTGTCTTCGGCGTTCAGCGCGTTCCATGGTGCGCGAGAACCCCCGGCGTACCTGTCCATCCTGCTGCCCGGCGGCGAAAGAAGCGGGAAGAAACCACCGGGTGAAGGCAGGGTCCCCTCCTCACTCTGGCTCCCCTTCCCTCCACCTCCGGTAGAGGTGGTGGTCGATTCCGAGAATGTCAAAGACCTTCCCGACGACATGGTCCACGAGTCCCTGGATGTTCTGCGGACGGTGGTAGAACCCCGGACAGGCGGGAAGGATCACGGCACCTGCCTTTGCAAGGAGGAGCATGTTGCGCAGGTGAATGGGTGAGAGGGGGGTCTCGCGGGGGACGAGGATGAGGGGACGGTGCTCCTTTAATGCACAGTCGGCAGCACGCAGCAGCAGGTTGTCGGAAAAACCGCAGGCTATCCCTGCAATCGTCTTCATGCTGCAGGGGATAACGACCATTCCCTGGTGCCTGACACCCCCGGATGCAAGGGGAGACGTGAAATCGAAGCTGTCATGGACCCGTGTTGCAAGGGCCGTGACCTGGTCGGGGCCAAGGGACGTCTCGATCTCGATCATCTTTGCAGCAAGATCGGTCATGATGAGATCCGTCTCAACCCCGAGCTCGCGGGCTGCTTCGAGAAGGCGTATCCCGTAGACGATGCCACTTGCACCCGAGAGGGCGACAATTATGCGGGTTTTTTCCATCGAACTAGAGATCTGATTCCCCCGGAATTAATATGGTTGCGCTGGAGAAAACGAAGTCCCGGGGAGAATCTGCTCTCCTGCAGGAGATGAGGCGATGGGGATGGGGTCCGATCTCCTCAGGCCAGCCCGAAGACCTGGAGTATCCGGGCCCGGAGCTGATCTTTTGGATATGCCCCGATGATCCGGTCGGCAAGTGCACCTTTGCGGAAGAGGAGGAGAGTCGGGATGGCAGAGATCCCGAAGCGGGCTGCCAGACGGGGATTGTGGTCCGTATTGCACTTCCCGAATGTCACCTGCCCTGCCATTGCGGATGCCAGCTCCTCGATGATAGGGGCAACCATGCGGCACGGGCCACACCATTCCGCCCAGAAATCCACGACAAGCCGCGGGTGTTCTGCGAGAAGTGGGGAAAATGTCGATTCATCGACCACGAGGACGCGCCCGGCATGCTGCTGTCCTCTCTCTTTCTGGGAGGAAAACCGTGCTTCAAGCTCGCGGAGTTTCTTCTCCCTGATGAGCCGCAGTTCATCGTCTTCCATGGATCTTCCTATTGTCCACCGTCCAGATAATCAATTCCCAAATCCTTCTGATCTCTCTCCCCTCTCCCGCCAGTATTCACGGGGCAAACTATATCTCTGCGGATAGTGAATTAATTACCCACGCAACACGGTTCAGCGAGGNGGGGTAGTCAGGATATCCCGACGGGCTCATAACCCGTAGATCGATGGTTCAAATCCATCCCTCGCTATGGGACAGCTCCTTTTTTTAACATTTTTTTCGAATTCCTCATCCAGATACAAGCTGCTGGCTACGGCAGGGGAACTGGCAATGGTCCCCTGCGGTGTTTTCATTTTCCGATCAAAAAAAGTCGTCTGGCTGCCCCGAGGCCTCCTTGAGTTCTTCAACTTCCGAACCGCTCAAGCCGGGTCTGGTATGTTCCGTCGATGAAGTCTATGGCAGCCGGTGCTGATGATTCCCCCGGTATCTCGACCGGGTAACAACCCGTCAGGCAACCCGTGCAGAGATTCTCCCTTTTTATGCCTATCGCCTCGACAAGGGCATCGATGGTGACATGGTGCAGGGATGTGGCCGTGATGTGCTTCCGCACCTCGTCTTCGGCGCGGCGGTGTGCGATGAGCTCCTCGCGGGTCGGCATGTCGACGCCGAGGTAGCAGGGGGAAACAATCGGCGGAGACCCGATACGGACATGGATCTCCCGGGCACCGGCGTCCCGCATGATGCCGATGATCCGGCGGGACGTCGTCCCCCTCACGATACTGTCATCCACGAGGACGACCGCCCTGTTCTCGAGGTGCTTGCGGATGGGGTTGAGCTTGATCCTGACTGCCCGTTCCCTCTCGGTCTGGGTTGACATGATGAATGTCCGTCCCATGTACCTGTTCTTCAGGAGGCTCTCTAAAAAGGGGATACCCGATTGTGCCGAGTACCCGATTGCGTAGGCCGTGCCCGAGTCAGGGACGGGGCAGACCGAGTCTGCAGGCACAGGGGCCTCTTCGTAAAGTTTCTCCCCGATCCTCATCCGGACGTCATAGACGAGTGCGCCGTCAAGAACGGCATCTGCACGGGCAAAGTAGATGTACTCGAATATGCAGTGAGCCCTCCGCGACGCACGGGCAATCTGAAGGCTCCGCATGCCCCCTTCGTCAATGATGACCAGCTCCCCGGGTGCAACATCCCGCAGGAACGTCCCGCCAAGGGCATCGACGGCAACGCTCTCGGATGCAATGATCAGCCCCTTCTCCGTCCTCCCGAGGCAGAGCGGCTTGATGCCGAGCGGATCGCGGAACCCGTAGAGGACCCCGTCGATCATCATCACGACAGAATACGACCCCCGGAGAATCCTCATGCACCTCTGGACTGCGTCCTCGATACACCCTGAACTGCTCATCTCGTCCGTGATGACCTTTGCAATCAGTTCTGTATCCGTCGTGGAACAGAAGATCTGGCCGCGGCACTCGTACTCGTCCCGGAGCTGGCGGCTGTTGACGAGGTTCCCGTTGTGGGCGATCGAGATGATGTGGTCACGGTACGTGAAATTGAAGGGCTGGGCGTTTTCAGGCCGGTTCGCGCCGGTCGTGGGGTAACGGACGTGTCCTATTCCGACATTGCCCGGGAGAGACTCAAGGATAGGCGAGTCAAAGACTTCTGCGACGAGTCCCTGACCCTTGTGCTTGTACAGACGAATTCCATCGAAGGTGGAGATACCCGCACTCTCCTGTCCCCTGTGCTGGAGTGCATAGAGTGCAAAATAAATGGAAAAAGAGACCCCGCCAGCATCCCTGATGCCAACGATACCGCACATGGTATGTCTTCAATGGGTCGGGACTTTCGGCCGTTTCATTGTCCACTTGTAACTGCGCATCCTCGAACTTCTTCCAAAGCCACAGGCAGAACAGACCTTGTGACGCACGTGGTACGAGACGCTGCCGCACCTGCGGCAGGCAATGTGCGTCTTCTTCTGCCTCTTTCCCATCGATGGTGTTCCTTTTGACATGACTCACCTTGCCTTTCTTTTTTTTATTCCAGGGAGGGGGAGATGTAGATCACGTTGTCCCCGCGCACGATCAGGGTGCCGACGCTGCGCGCCTGCCCCCCTTCTATCTCCTCTGCCTTGTCCAGCACGAGGTTCATGTGCACATCATAACCCTGCAGGACCCCGCGAAGTTCCCTTCCGCCCTTGAGGGATACGATGACAGGCTGCCGGTTCAGCACCTGATCCAAAATATCCAACGGCCGTTTGGTCATAATCGTACCCGCGTTCAGTTAATTTGGAGTACAATATGTGCGTAACGTAAATAGATAAATGTGCTGCAGGGATAACCGGATTCATACAAGAATTCCATCATGGTTTTTTCTCCATGGAAATGTCTCCGGTGGGTTTTTCCTCCGCTTTCTCCTGCCGACTGCTTTTTCGGATACGGCACCAACAGTTCTGGGGAGAGACTGATGACGAAGATCACGCCAAAGAAGAGGCATACCCTGCGCAGGTCACAGGCAGAGGAACTCAAAAAGAACCTCAGTGCCGAGATCGGGGAATCGGCTGCCCTCTTCTCCACCGGGGGGATAGAGATCGTGGAGACGGACAGAGACCTCACCCTCTACCTCATCGGGAAACCGCCCCCTCCTCATGGAGACACGAGGCATCATCTTTCCCACGCTGCGTGGCCTCCTCGAACACCCCTTCCCTGAGAGGAAGGTTGTCGTTGACTCGGGCGCAGTACCCTTCGTTGCCAAGGGTGCAGACGTAATGCGCCCCGGGATCACGTTTATTTCCCCCGATGTCCGGGCCGGCCGCCCGGTCCAGGTGGTGGAGGAGAGGCATGGAAAACCGCTGGCCGTCGGGATTGCCCTCCTCGACGCAGCAGAGATGGAACAGATGGAGACGGGCAAGGTTGTAAAAACCATCCATTTCGTGGGTGACGAGATCTGGGCACTCGAGTTCTGACTCCCTGTATCCTTTCGGCGGTTACGGAATCAGAAGATCCGGGCCTCTTCAGAGGAAATATCCCTGATTGCATAGATACTATTAAATAAATTACAATAGACAATTTTTCCATGGTAAAATTCCTCGATACACTGCTTGGAAAGAGTACCCCGTCATCAGAAGATGATTACATGGAACTCGACCTCGAGGCCCTCGAGGCCGAGGAGGAGGGAGGCCCGGCACTTTTCGTCAAGATTGCATCGGTCGGTGATATCAAGGACAGCCCCCGGATCAAGGACGAAGTATACAACGGCAACATCGTGATCGTGGATATCGCGAAGCTAAAGGCAGACAAGGTCATGTATGAAAGGGTCTTAAAAGACCTCAAAGAGGTCGCAAAAGATGTCAATGGGGACATCATCGGCCTTGGTGACCAGCGGTACGTTGTCATCACCCCCAATTCCGTGAAGATCTCGCGGGAAAAGATCGGCGGGGTCAGCTGAAGCGTGCGCAAGATCGTGGCCGGTCCTTGCCCTGTCTGCAATACCGAGATCGAGTATATTTACCAGACTGAAGATATCCCCTATTTTTTCGGGCTCCTCATCATCAGCACACGCTGTCCTGCCTGTGGGTTCAGGTTCGTCGATACAGAGCTCCTGAAACATGCTGAACCCTCGAGATGGGAGTTTTCCATCCTCTCTCCCGGAGACCTCTCTGCACGTGTCGTCAGGAGCATGAACGGGACGATCACGATCCCCGAACTCGGAGTAGAGATATCGCCGGGCCCAGCATGCGAGGGCTTTGTCTCGAACGTGGAAGGTGTCCTTGCCCGCGTGGAGAAGGTCATCGAGAGCGTGATCCTCTGGGCAGAGGAGGAGGAAGAACGGAGCCGTGCATGTGCCCTCCTCGAGAAGATCGCAGAAGTGAAGGAGGGACGGTTCCCGGTTACCCTGATAATCGACGACCCGACGGGTAACTCGGCAATCCTCGACGACCGGGCACTGGTGTATCCCCTCGTGCAGGTTTCCGAGGAGGGAGAGGAGAGCCCGTATACCTGAAGAGAAAGAGGACCGATCTGATCACCGGATGGGGGTTCCCCAAAGCCTCACCCCGGGATCTTCGGATACCCTCCCCACCACCCTGCTTCCTGCAACCCGGGAGAGAACAGCGTCGATGGATGCCTCGGGCACAACGAACGCGTACCCCATGCCCATGTTGAAGGTCCGGTACATCTCGACGGTTCCGACTCCTCCCATCTCCTGTAGCCACGTGAAGATCTCGTGGGGTGGGAGGGGATCCGTGATATCGAACCCGTACCGGGAGAGCCTCCTGAAGTTGAGTAGTCCTCCGCCCGTGATGTGACACATCCCGTGTACCTCTGTTGCGGCCGCAACCACGAGTGCTTCTGCATAGATACGCGTCGGGACGAGGAGTTCACGGACGATCGTCCGCCCCGAGGAGAGCCGCTCGTCCCATGCATCGAGTCTCTCGACGATTGCCCGTGCCAGCGAGAGGCCGTTACTGTGAATGCCTGACGAGGGGACACCGATCACGGCATCCCCCGGCCTGATCCTGTCACCGCAGATGACCTTCTCCTTCTCCTGGATACCGAGGCATGTCCCGGCAAGATCGAGCCCGTTGACGAGTCCCTTCAGTGTCGCTGTCTCTCCCCCGACGATGGTAACATTCGCCTGCCGGGCCCCCTCGTTCAGACCTGCACCAATCTGGGCCATCTTCTCCACCGAGAGGGAGTCTGCCGCGATGTAATCAACGAAGGCGACGGGCTCGATATTCATGACATAGAGGTCGTTTACGTTCATCGCCATGCAGTCAATGCCGACTGTTGTCCAGTCCTCCAGGCGATCCGCGACCTTCATCTTGGTCCCGACACCGTCCACGGTGAGGGCAAGGACGTGTCTCCCGCACTCGATGAACCCTGCATAGTGCCCGGCAGGCGATACCATCCGGTACCTGCCCTCTCGCCTAAACGTCAGCTTCCCAACAAGGGCGGATATCGCCTCGGCCTCGAGGTCGATGTCCACCCCTGCCTCACGGTACGTCCGCGGTGGCCCGCTATCCATTGTCCTCCTCGGAGAGGCGGAACTCGTCGTGGAGTATCCGGACTGCCTTCGGCCCGTCTGCCTTCCGCACCACGAAGGAGATGTTCAGCTCGGACGAGCCCTGAGAGATCATCATCACGTTGATACCCCCGTTCCCAAGGGCGGTAAAGATCCTGCCCCCCGTCCCCCGTGCACCGGCCATCCCTGCTCCCACGACTGCCACGGCACAGACATCGTGGTTCGTGGTCACCTGCCTGACGCGCCCCTCCGAAACGAGCACGGAAAGAGCCTCCTTTGCAGCGTCCTCCTGGCTCTCATCGATGACGAGCGAGATATTAGCCTCGGAGGAGCCCTGAGAGATCATCATCACGTTGATATCCCTGTCGGCGAGGAGTGTGAAGATTGCCTTGGCAACCCCCGGCCTCCCGATCATCTGGGCTCCGCAGATATTGACGAGGGCAACCTTCTCGATGTAGGTCAGGGCCTTGACGACGCGGCTGTCCCTCTTCTGGTTCCTGACAATGGCGGTTCCCGGGTGCGACGGGTTGAACGTGTTCCTGACCCGGACGAGGATGTCCTTCTTCATGGCAGGCTCAATCGAGCGTGGATGCATGACCTTTGCCCCAAAGTAGGAGAGTTCCATCACCTCGTGGTACGATATCTCGGGGATGACCCGTGCATCAGGGATGATGCGGGGATCCGATGTCATGATCCCGTCAACGTCCGTCCAGATGATGATCTCGTCGGCATCGATTGCAGCACCGATCAGCGCTGCCGAGTAGTCCGAGCCCGACCTCCCGAGGGTCGTGACAACCCCTTTCTCCGTGCACCCCATGAATCCCATGATCACAGGCACCGTGCCTGTCAGGAGGGGCTGGACGCGGCTCTTGATCCTGCCTTCGCTTGCGGGGATGGCGACGGCCTCGCCGTGGGTGGGCGTGGTCACGATCCCGGCCTCGCAGCCGTCGAGCGTCGTGGACGGGATTCCCCGCTGTTTGAGTGCTGCAGACACGACGAGGCTGTTGAGCCTCTCGCCAAAGGTGATGATGTAATCGCGGGACCGGGGTGTGAGCTCCCGGAGATTGTGCACAGCAGACAGGATGTTTTCAAGGTTACAGAGCTGTTCCTCGAGGAGGATTCCCACCTCGTCGGCATAGTCCTCGGCCGTCTCGAGGAGTACCTTTCCATGCCGGACACGGAGGGAGTTGATGAACGGGCCTATCTCGTCGGAACCGGGGGTATTGGCCAGCTCGGATGCGATCGCGATGAGCTGGTCTGTCACTCCCCTCTGGGCCGAGACAACGACGGCAACCTCGTTGCCGGCACGGTAGCAGGATTCCACGATCTCCACCACGCGGGAGACACTCGCCCCGTCTGCAACGGAAGTGCCCCCGAATTTCATTAAAAACCTCATTTAGGCTCACGCTGTCCTTTACAATCTCTTTATGTACATACATGACCCACATTATAATAAGATGCGGTCAGGCGAGGTTTTGGACTGCCACGTCCTTGTTATCGGGAGTGGAGGGGCAGGTGTCAGGGCTGCCATAGAGGCTTCCGGGTACGGAGATACCATCCTTGTCTCAAAGACCCTTGCGGGCAAGGGAGGATGCACCACCATGGCCGAAGGGGGCTATAACGCGGTCCTGCGCGAGCAGGACTCATGCGAGATCCACCACGAGGACACGATGAAGGGCGGGGCATACCTCAATGACCCCGAACTCGTCAGCATCCTTGTTGCCGAAGCCCCCCGGAGGGTGGAGGACCTGCTCGCATGGGGAGCTGTCTTTGACGTGACAGACTGCTGCGAAATTGCCCAGAGGCCCTTTGGAGGCCAGAGTTTCCCCCGGACGTGCTATGCCGGTGACCGGACTGGCCACGAGATGATGATGACCCTGATCGAGCGGCTTGCCACGACAGACGTCACAATCGAGAACGAGGTGACCGCCCTCGATCTCGTCCGTGACGGTGACCGCGTCATCGGGGCCCTCTGCCTCGACGGGCAGGGCGAGGTTATGGCCATCCGGTCGGACGCAACGGTTCTCGCAACCGGCGGGGGGACCCAGATATACGATATCTCCACGAACTCGTCGAGCGGGACAGGCGATGGGTTCGCCATCGGGTACCGTGCCGGTGCCGAGCTGATCGACATGGAGATGGTCCAGTTCCACCCCACCGGAGCAGTCTACCCCTACGATGCCCGGGGACGCCTGATCACCGAGGCAGTCAGGGGTGAGGGGGGCATCCTGAAGAATGCGGCCGGCGAGCGGTTCATGGCCCGGTACGACCCGGAGAGGATGGAGCTCTCCACGCGCGATGTCGTCTCGCGGGCCATTGCAACAGAGATCCTCGAGGGAAGGGGGACACCCCGTGGCGGGGTGTACCTCGATGTGACACACCTCCCCCGGCGGCAGATAGAGGAGAGGTTGCCCGTCATGCTCGAGCAGTTCCTCAAGTTCGGAGTCGATATCCGCGAGGAACCGATGGAGGTGGCCCCGACAGCCCACCATATCATGGGAGGTCTCCGTATCGGGCCCGGTGCCGCGACAACAGTCCCGGGCCTCTTTGCCTGCGGGGAGGTGACCGGGGGCGTCCACGGTGCAAACCGGCTCGGCGGGAATGCCCTTGCCGACACGCAGGTCTTTGGGAAACGCGCCGGAGAATCCGCGGGGAAGGCGAAAAAACAAGATTCCCGGATCGACAGGAGTCTCATGGAGACCCGGGAAGAGCAACTTGCAGCCTTTCTCGATGGCGACGTTCCCCCGTCAACGGTTGTCCGGTCTTTGAAGACTGTGATGTGGGAGGGAGCAGGGATATTCCGGACGGAGAGCGGACTGCAGAAGACCCTCGGGGTTATCAATCACCTCTCCTCCCTCCGCCTGCTTGCACGATCCCGGGAGAACATCGTCGAGTGCTGCACTGCTAATAACATGCTTCTCACTGCCTCGCTCGTCGTCAGGGGTGCACTCCTGCGCAAGGAGAGCCGGGGGGCTCACATGAGAAAGGACGTGGTCCAGACGTGGGACGCCCGCAACTCCCCCTACGGCCACACCTACCAGTCCCTGGAACGATCCGGCATCGAGACGGTGGTGAGGGCATGAAGAAGATCCACGTCCGGGTCTTCCGGTTCGACCCTGATGGCGATGCAAAACCCCACTTCCAGAACTACGTGGTCGAGGTGAACGAGGGGGCGCGTGTACTCAACGTCCTGCAGGCGATCCATGACGAGATCGACCCGACACTCTCCTTCCGGTACTGCTGCGGTGCCGGGCAGTGCGGCAGCTGTGCCGTTCGCATCAACGGGGTGCCGGGACTTGCATGCATGGAGGAGGCAACAGACGGGATGACCGTTGAACCGCTCGATCTTCCGGTCAGAAAGGATCTCGTAGTCGACCTCCTCCCCTTCCTCTCTGCCCTGCCACGCATCCAGCCCGGCGAAGAGGTCGCCCTGCCCAATCAGGGGGTGGTGGAGCAGATCAAGCCCCTCCGCACCTGCATCGAGTGCCTCTGCTGCATCTCGGTCTGCCCGGCGATGGGTGTCACCCGGTTCGACGGGCCGACCGCAATGCGCCAGGAGCTCCGCCTCGCCCTCGACCCCCGGGATCACAGGGACAGGGTGACAGAGGCGGTCTCGCACGGGCTCTTCTCCTGCACCTCGTGCCAGGCCTGCTGGAAGGTCTGCCCGAAGGATATCGAGATCCCGGGAAAGGCCATCGAGAAACTGCGGGCGCTTGCAAACCGGGCGGGCCTGACGCTCCCGCGGCACCAGGAGGTGGCCCGCCTTGTACGCGAGACTGGCCGGAGCATTGCCCGGACAGGCCCCACGTTCCTCGAGGATGCCCCCGAGGCAATCGAGCCCGACGGCCCGGTCAGGGCAACGGTCGGATTCTTTGTCGGGTGCATGTACAATGGCCGCCTCCCGGCAACTGCCCGGGACGCAATGGAAGTGCTGAAGAGAAACGGTATCCGCGTCGTTATCCCACGCGAGCAGGTCTGCTGTGGCTCGCCCCTCATCCGGACAGGACAGCTCGACTTCATCGAGACCCTCAAGAAGCGGAACGTCGATGCATTCGTCTTCCGGAATATCGATACGGTCCTGACGATGTGCGCAGGCTGCGGATCGACGCTCAAGAACGACTACCGGCCACCGTTCAGGGTCATGGATATCAACGAGCTTCTCACGAAGTTCGGCATCGAGCCCCCGGCACGGCTCCCGGTCAGAGTTACCTACCATGATCCCTGTCATTTGCTGCGCGGTCAGGGAGTCCGCGACCAGCCGCGCGAGCTGATCACGCAGGTGGCAGACCTGGTGGAGATGCCCTCCATCTGCTGCGGTTCGGGAGGAGGCGTCCGTTCCGGAATGCCGGAGGTCGCATCCGCGCTTGCCGAGAACCGGCGAAAGGAGATCGAGAAGACAGGCGCGGATATCGTCGTGAGTTCCTGTCCGTTCTGCGAGTACCACATCTCTGAGCACACCGATCGCCCGGTCAGGAACGTGACGTCCCTCCTCCTCGAGGGCTACCGGGAGAAGGACAGGAAGAGGGCGAAAGAGCCTGCTGCACCATAGGTTCCGGGTTCATCCACGGGGGACAGGATACTCCAGGAATACTCCGGATGGAGATGATGTGGATGCCCTGCCGGGAACGGCACACTTATCCCCGCGGGGATCCGCCCTTCCCGGTGAACGCACCGAGAGTGGTCTGCCGGTTCTTAAGCCTGTCAGCAAGGAGGGAACTCTCCGAGACGTACCTTTCGGGAGGCAGTACCATCCGGTTCGCCACGTCTGCAAGGGCAGCACCGAGGTCCTCGAACTCCCGGTACGGCTGCTGCATGGCCTGCCGCACGTTCTCGCGGACGTTGAAGACCCCGAGAGGGATGTAACCCGGGCGTGCCTCCCGGAGCACGATTGCTCCTGCCTGGAGTCCCTCCCCCGCGAGGGCCTCGAGCACAGCCATTTTGCAGGAGTAGTAACACCCGCCGACACGCGAGTACTCCTTCTTCCCGCGGGGGCCTTCATGGTCAGAAAAAATGACGTTCTGGTTTCCCCGGATACCGAGGAATGCCTCCATCCACTCGTACTCCCAGGGACGGGGGAGAAGGATGATGGCATAGTGGTTGTTGAGGCTCGAGAACTCGTGGACCCTGACCGTATCGATCAGCCGGTTCTGCTTCACCTGCCGGAGGAAATGGTCTGCGAGCACCGTGTCGCATGCGGTGATCGACCACCGCGTCGGGACGAGCCTCCTCTTCTTCCCCTGCCCGAGTGCCCCGACCGAGAGGGCTTTCTGGATCCGCGAGAAGGGCACGTTCTGGCCGTGGAGATGCACTATCGCCTCTGATGCGGGAAGGTCCGTGTCATGGTAGCTCCGTTCCAGGTGCGGTTCGAACCTGCCGCTCTCCGCACGAAAATCTTCGAGGGGAGCACTCGGACCGAAGGTTGTGAACTCCTCGGAGAGGGAGATGCCGGATGGCGACTGCAGGAACGAGACCTCGCTCTCGAGGGAGGAGTCGGAGAGAACGATCTCCTGGAGGAGAAGAGAGAACGAGTCATCGACCCGGGAGACGTCATGGATCTTCTTTCCCCGGACAAGTTCGAGGCGGCAGGAGAGGATCTCTTCCTGTGTCCAGCCCGCGGGAATCCATGACTCGGGGGTATCGATGATCCCGCATTCCCCGTGGAAAGGAACGACGAGCGGCCCGGCATAGACCCGGGGGTAGTTCCAGCTCCCGACGAAGACAGAGGGGGGAGTTGCCCCCTCCATCGTCTTTTCAAACGGCACAGACCGTCCGGGGGCGGATCTCGTGATCGACTTGAGAAACGCAGCCTTCCCGGCGCTCATCCTTTGTGGTACTTGCAGGGATTGGCAGATAAACATGGAGGGTGCAGCGGGAAAGTGATTCCCCTAAGCACCGAAGAGCAGGAGCGCGAGGCACACGGCAGGCGGGATGACGAGGTTGTCATCGAGCGGGACGATCATCTCCACCGTCCCGGCGACGAGAGAGGCAAGAATTGCCCGTCCCGGGTCGAGGAGGAGGAGAAGGGCAACCGAGTTTATCGCGATTCCTGCGAGGGACCCCTCGAGGGTCTTTCTTTTATTCACCTTCTTCCTGCCGATCCTCATGCCCGCGAGGGCGGATACGGAATCGAGGACCGCAAGGGAGAGGACCCCCGCTGCTGCAGGCAGGGGAGAGAAAAAGACAGAACAGAAGAGAGAACTGACAACGAAGCATATGGCCCCCTTTCCCGGGAACTCTCCCTCGCGTTCCATGTGCAGGACGAGAAAGGAGATGACCGGGACATGCCTGCCGTTCCTCACGAGCTCGGAAAGGACAAGACCGATGAGGAGCGATCCTGCAAGGAGCATGACGACCTGTTCCCGGGGGAGCACGAGGATGACTGCGGCTATCGCGATTCCGAATGCGAGGTGGACTGCTTTCCGGGCAAACTCGTTCATTGGAGAGGAGATGGGACCCCGGAGACCATAACAGGCATTGTCCGGCGGGTGGATCTCTCTGGACACAGAGACCTTGAAGAGCTGATATGACACATTTTTCTGGAATGACCGTGCTGGATTCTCCGGCCGAATTGCAGAACCGGGAGACTCCCTGGTCTATCGAAACACTGGACATCCAAGGGACACGGGTAAACAGGATCTACGGGGAATTCTGGACATCGGGCCAGAGACAGGCATCCTCGATCCACGAGATCTCGTACAGGGGATGTTTCAAGCCCCAGCTCCCTGCCTTCTTCATCGAGAGGTTTACGCGGGTAGGGGATACCGTCTATGACCCCTTCAGCGGGAGGGGAACGACGGTGATCGAGGCGGGTCTCCGGGGGAGGCGGATCATTTCAAACGATATCAATCCCCTCTCCCGGATCCTTGCCCGGCCACGGTTCTTCCTCCCAGACATAAACGAGATAGCGACACGACTGGAAGAGATCCCCTGTGGCAAGAATTATCCATCGTCCGGTCCCGACCTCTCGATGTTCTACCATGAGGAGACGGAGAGAGAGATCGTCTCCCTGCGCGGATACCTCCTCGCACGGGAGCAGGAAGGGTCGCTGGATCACGTCGACGCGTGGATCCGGATGGTTGCAACCAACCGCCTGACGGGGCACTCTCCCGGTTTCTTCTCGGTATACACCCTCCCGCCCAACCAGGCCCTCTCTCCCGAACGACAGGAGAAGATCAACAGGGAACGCAGTCTCGTTCCGGAATACAGGGACACGCGGGCCCTCATCCTGAAGAAGACACGATCGCTGCTCCGGACCCTGACGCCGGCAGAGAGGGAACGGTTGCATGATGCAGGCAGGACTTCCCTCTTCCTCTCCTGCGACGCACGGCAGACCTCTCCGGTCCCTGACAATTCCGTGCAGCTCACCGTCACCTCGCCCCCCTTCCTCGATGTCGTCCNGTACTCAAAGGACAACTGGCTCCGGTGCTGGTTCTGCGGAANCGATACCGCGGAGACGGAGAGACGGATGACCGTCACCCGGTCGCTGCCCGAGTGGAAGAGTGTGATGCAGCAGACATTCCAGGAGCTCTTCCGCATCACCCGCAACGGGGGATATGTTGCCTTCGAGGTCGGGGAGGTCCGGCGGGGGACCGTGCGCCTCGACGAGGTCGTGGTCCCGCTCGGTGTGCGGGCAGGGTTCTCCTGCGAGGCCATCTATGTCAACACTCAGCGCTTCACGAAGACATCCCATATCTGGGGCGTGGACAACAATTCTTCCGGGACGAACACGAACAGGATTGTCCTGCTGAAAAAAAGGTAACGAAAGGGAAAGGATCACCGCGAAAGGTATGCGTATGCCTCGATCGCTGCCTTCGCACCCTCTCCGGCAGCGGTTATGATCTGCTTCGTCCTGATGTTTGTCACGTCACCTGCGGCAAAGATGCCCGGCGTTGCAGTGGTACAGTTGATGTCGACAATCACCTCTTTCTGGTCGTTGAGGGGGACAAGGCCTTCGAGGAATTCCGTATTGGGCACCCATCCAATCTCTGCAAAGACACCGTCAAGGGCAAGGGAAGTTTCCTTGCCGCTCCCCGTATCCCTGATCGTGATCCCGTTCAGCATCCCGTTCCCGTGGAGGGCAGAGACGGTATGGTTGAGGTGCGTGATGATGTTTTTCTTCTCCTCGTACTGTCTCACGTAGGCAGGATCTGCCTTTATCGTGCTCCGGACGATCAGGTGTACCTCCCGGGCGATCCTGCTCATCTCGATTGCTGTCTGCAGGGCGGAATTCCCCCCTCCCACAACGGCAACGACCTTGTCGCGGAAGAGAGGCCCGTCACACGTGGAACAGACAGAGAGGCCCCTTCCGAGGTACCGGTCCTCTCCCTCGACACCGAGCCTGCGGGGTCTCTTGCCCTGGGCAAGGATGACTGCCCTTGCCGTATAGGACTTTCCGCCTGCAGTCTCTGCAACGAAGATGTCTTTCTCCCGCCGGAGCGCCTGCACCCTGTCCAGATCGATGTGGATGTTCTGGGAACTCCTCACCTGCTCCTCGAACTTCTGCATGAGGTCTGCTCCCGAGACCATCCGGTATCCCATGTAGTTCTCGATCGCCCAGCTCTCGATCGCCTGTCCCCCGATGTTCTCGGAGACGATTGCCGACTTCAGCATCTTTCGCGAACAGTAAACAGCCGCCGTGAGCCCTGCCGGTCCGGCACCGATGATGAGGACGTCATACGTCTCTTCCCCACGACCCTGACCGAAGAGCTCGTCCAGCCTCTCGGCATCGAAGCCAACGATGACCTCGTCGTCCACGGTGATGACGGGGACACCGTACTGGCCTGACAGCTCGACCATCTTCTTTGCCTGATCCCGGTCCGATCCCACGTCGACTGCCATGTAGTCGACGCCATGCCGGTCAAGGTAGGCCTTTGCCATGCGGCAGTAAGGGCAGTTTTCGGTGGAGTAAACTGTGACTCTGGGCATGGTTGGGGGATTTGACCGGAATTCCTAATAAAAGTGTAAGTCGGACACCTCCACGTCCGTTCCCCGGGTCACCTCCTCCCGGAAAGAGAACGATCAGGAAAAAAAGAAGGGGGTCTTACTCGATAACCTTGAAGACCTTTTTGACTGCCATGCAGATCGGGCACTTGTCAGGCGGGTTTCCGAGGAAGACGTTCCCGCAAACCGGGCAGAGGTAGACCGTCCTGTTCGACATGTCCTGCCCGTGGTTGAGGTTGTTGAGGGCTTCCTTGTAGAGGGTTGCATGCACCTCTTCCGCTTTCATCGCATAGGTGAAGACAAGGGCAACATCGCTCTTCTTCTCGGCCTCGGCCTCCTTGAGGAACTGCGGGTACATCTCCGTGTACTCGTGGGTCTCCCCCGAGATCGCCCCGGCAAGGTTCTCCTTCGTGGAATGGATCTTTCCCATCGCCTTGAGGAGTTTCTTTGCGTGGATCGATTCCGCCTCGGATGCGGCCCGGAAGAGACGGGCAATATTCCTGTACCCTTCGGACTCGGCCTGCTCGGCGAATGCGGCATACTTCCGGTTTGCCTGGGATTCACCGGCAAAGGCTTCCATTGCATTTTCCATTGTCGCCATGGTGATATATCGGGAAGGGGGGNCTAAATACGTATCCTTCCCGGAAAATTTCCATGGAGCCGGAGAACGGATCGTTTGTCTTTTTCTCTTCGGACCGCAACCGATCACCCTGCGATCGCATGAAGCGGATGAGGGATCTTGCTGTCTGTGACCGGCCCCGGGAGAAAATAGCACGCAAAGGTGCCCGGGCCCTCTCGGACCACGAGCTGATCGCCGCGATTCTTGGCCACGGGACACCGCAGAGGGACGTTTTCTCCCTTGCAAAGGACATCTCGGGTCTCTTCCTGCGGCGGGGCGAAGAGGTCTCGTATGACGACCTGGTCGGCATTCCCGGGATCGGGCAGAGCAGGGCCTCCCAGATCCTTGCCTCCCTCGAACTCGCACGCCGGTACAACCGGAAAATGGAGGAGGAACGGACACGCATCCAGTCTCCTGCAGATGTCCTCCCGCTCGTTTCAGACATCACCGGGAAGAGCCAGGAGCATTTCGTCTGCATCACGCTCAACGGCGCCCACGAGGTGATCGAGAGGAGGACGATCACCGTCGGCCTGCTCAACCACAGCCTCGTCCATCCCCGCGAGGTTTTTGCCGATGCAATCACCGACCGTGCAGCAGCTGTCATCTGCGTCCACAACCACCCGTCGGGATCCCTCGAGCCGAGCCAGCAGGACATTGAAATTACGCGGCAGTTACGGGAAGCAGGCGAGATCCTCGGGATCAGGGTCCTCGATCACGTTATTGTTGCCCGATCCGGCTATACAAGCCTCCGGGAGAGGGGTATTCTCTGAATCAGGGGTTTTCACCCCTGTTTTCCTTCGACGAGGAGTTCCCCGAGGCAATAGCCCTTCCGGTAGGCTTCCTGCAGGATATCGGGGCGGGTGGCAATGTCCCGGATGGTGTCCATGTCCGGCGTCAGGAGCTCGTCAGAGTATGCCACGTCGATGATCGAGAAGAATGCCTTCATCGTCAGTCTCGCCCCATCGAAGACGTACGGCACCTTCATCCCGGAGATCCCGATCCAGAGGCCCCGGCGGTGTGCCCTCTTCTCTTCAGGAACGAGGGGTTTTCCCCTCATGTACTTTGCCATGAAAAAGACCTGGAACCTGTCCATGAACGACTTGAGAGCCCCCGGGATACCCATGGTCATGACCGGTGTTGCCACGATGAGGCCGTCCAGTTCGGCAAACTTCCGGTACATCGGGATCATATCGTCCTTCATAGCACAGGTCTCGTGCTCGCGGCAGTAGAAGATCTCCCTGCAGGCACGAAAGTTCAGCGAGCAGACATCGATCCGCTCGACCTCGCATCCCGCATCTTTTGCGCCCGAGAGTGCCTGGTCGAGGAGTTTTGCCGTGTTCCCCCCGGAGAGGGGGCTCCCGAGGATGCCGACGATACGATATCCCATGCATGGGTTATCAGCCCGGATCCACATAAGGCCGATGGCTCCTGGATATGCAGGTCAGCATGCAAAAATGGTCCAATGATGCGAAAAAGAGGAGTTTTTCTGAAAGTAATGGGCAAGAACCAAAGCAATAAATAATCTCTCCGACCATGTAGCAGATGGTGATAGATCTGACCGAGAAGGCAAAGGCCGGGCAGAAAGTCGGGCCCGGAAAGTATGTGTGCATAGACTGCGGGCGTGAACTTGTGCTGGACAGGGTCGAACAGGACCTCCGCAAGTGCCCCCAGTGTGCCTGCGAGGAGTACCAGTGTTTCCCGATGACCCACATCCGCCCGGACATCAAGACGCCGGAGGATGCGATGAACCCGCCCAAGCGCGGCAAGAGCAACCAGTAAATTCCATTTTTCCCTGGTTTCAGCACTGCACGCTGCGGGCCAGAATTAAAAGGTATCCCGGGCAGTGAGGCTGATTCCGTCTCCATGTGCCCCGAAATTGCAGGAATCAGAACATGAAAAAGAAGGAGTGAAAGAATGGTCAATGTATCAAAGAAAGGACAGGTCTTCGAGTGCGAGATCTGCGGGAACGTTGTCGAAGTCAAAGAGGTCGGTGGCGGAGAGCTTGTCTGCTGCGGCCAGCCCATGAAACTCGTGAAGTGATCCGGCTATGGCAAAGGACACAAAGGATCTGGAGCGGATGATCGGCAAGGTCCCGAAGTTCTTCAGGGAACTCGCGGAGAAGGACCCCCAGATGTACGGAATGGTGATGAAACTCGAGGGTCACATCTGGGACGATGGTGCACTCACGCGGAAGACCAAGAAGCTGATTGCGATTGCGATTGCTGCATCCCTGCGTGACCAGCACGCCGTGAGAGCACAGCTTGCAGGTGCAAAGAACCTCGGGATCTCGAAGAAAGAGGTCGAGGAAGCCCTCCGAGTTGCATTCCTCCTCGCGGGAATGCCTGCCTACGTGTACGGGAAGGCGCAGCTTGACGAAGTCATGGCTGAGTGATACCCCATGTGCGGCGAATTCGGCACGATGCCCGTGCTCGGTGAACCGGCACCGGACTTTGAGGCCCTCACAACGGCGGGCATGGTCAGGCTTTCAGACTTTAAGGGAAAGTGGCTCGTCCTCTTCTCGCACCCGGCGGACTTCACCCCTGTCTGCACGACGGAGTTCATCGCGTTCTCAAAGATTGCCGATGAGTTAAAGTCGCTCAACGTCCAGCTGATGGGACTTTCGATCGATTCTGTCCACTCCCACCTCGCGTGGATCCGCAATATCAAGGAGAAGATGGGGGTCGATATCCCGTTCCCCATCATTGCGGATCTCGACATGAAGGTGGCAAAGAAGTACGGGATGATTCACCCGGGCCAGAGCAGCACGGCTGCGATCAGGGCGGTCTTTTTCATCGACGACAAGGGCATCCTCCGCGCCATGATCTACTACCCGCTCACTGCCGGGCGGTTCATGCCCGAGATCGTCCGGCTGATCAAGTCCCTCCAGACGACGGACACGTACGGTGTCGCGACACCCGCAAACTGGCAGCCGGGAGACAAGGTGGTCGTGCCCGCCCCGAAGAACAAGGAGGAGATGGACAGACGCCTCTCCGAGGGGTACGAGTGCAGGGACTGGTACCTCTGCTTCAAGAGTCTCTGACACCTCCCCTTCCCCCTCTTTTTTTGGCCGACAGTCTCAGGTTGTTTCAAACATTTTTTTCACCTGGAGTGCCAAAGGGTCAGTGATGGAGATCAAAGTCCTTGCCTTCGCCGGCAGCCCGCGTCGGGGAGGTAACTCGGAGACCCTGCTTGACTGGGTTCTCCAGGCAATGAATCAGGAAGGAGCTCTCATCGAGAAGGTCGCTCTCACCGAGGCTGACGTCAACCCCTGCCGGGGGTGCAACGCCTGCGAGAGACTGAACAGGTGCGTCCAGCGCGACGGGATGGACGTCCTGCACGACAGGATCATCGATTGCGACTGCCTCATCCTTGCCGCACCGATATTCTGCATGGGCATCTGCGCCCAGGCAAAGGCCTTGATCGACCGGTTCCAGGTCTTCCGGTCGAGGAAGTATGTTCTGAAACTCCCCGTCGTTCCCCCTGAACGGAAGGGGAAGCGGATCGGGATATTTCTCTCCACTGCCGGCCAGAACTGGGACTATGTCTTCGATGGTGCCGTGCCCACCGTGAAGTGTTTCTTCCACGTCGTCGATATCCCCAACAGGGATATCAGATACCTGATGATCAACGGCGTCGACGAGAAGGGGGCCATCCTCGCCCATCCGACCGCGCGAAGGGATGCAGAGGNGCTNGGCCGCAGCGTGGTTGCCGAACTCAGGGAGAGGCTGGCGACCTGATATGCCCATCAGGGTTATCGGCCTCTCGGGGAGCCCGCACCGGCACGGNAATACCGAGACGCTCCTTGACGCATTCCTNGANGGGACCCGCGAAGAGGGTGCAGAGNCCGAGAAGGTCATCCTGAAAGACCTCTCCTACTCCCCNTGCCGGGGGTGCAACGCGTGCCACAGGAACGGTACCTGCATCGTTTCAGACGATGCGATCCCTCTCTTCGAGCGCATTCTCTCCTCGGACTGCCTTGCAGTCGCATCCCCGATATACAGCATGGGAATTACCGCCGAGCTGAAAGGGCTGATAGACCGGGCCCAGTTTCTCTGGGCGAGGAAGTTTATCCTGAAGACCCTGTACTTCCCGGATGACCACATCCGGAAACACAAGGGTATCTTCATCTCGACTGCCGGTCTCTCGTGGGACAACGTCTTTGACGCGGCTTTCCCGGCAGTTACCGCCTTCTTCAACACGCTCGGGTTCGAGTACTATGACAACATCATCGCAAACGACATGGACCGGTATGGGGGAATCCGGCGTCACCCGACAGCACTTGCAGATGCTGCACGAAAAGGCCGGTCGGTCGTGAGAGTGATTGCGAATCTCTCCCGGGAGGGTGGTGATCCGGGCCATTCCTGNTGCTGGAAGGCCGCGACAGCCCGTGTGCGTTGATGCCCGGGGATCAGGGNCTGTCCCTTTCCTTTAATCACTCCCGGGACTTTTGAAAAATGCGACCTCTATTGCGAGCTTGTGCTCCCGGGAGAACTCGTCGACCCTCTGGCGGACCCGTCCGGCCATGGCGCCGGTGGTGATGATGAGGCTGTCCTCACCGAGGAGCGCCTTGAGGATGCACCTGTCGATCACACCATACGTGAAGTCAAGCGCGATCTTTTCGCTTTCTGCCGTCTGCTTTGCCCTCGTGCCCATCGCACCCACGGAGGCCCCGGGGTGCCGGGCAATCCATTCTGGGAGGGCTCCGGGTGGGTCAGAGTCGATGTCGTAGACTGTTATCCTTCCCGGCTCCGTGTAGCAGAGCCTGTTTTTAAACGCACGGTCTATTGCATTGAGCATGTCGAGAACGGTCTTTGGTTTCCGTTCGGGGAGGGAAAAGCCCCTCTTCTTCAACTCGAGATACAGTTCGAGGAGGACGGGCATCGAGAGCCGGGCCATCTTCACGAGGTCAGGATCGCCGAAGGCAACCTCGGGAACGTCCTCCTGGAGGATCGTCCCCTTCGTGAGCAGGATCGCCCGGTCTGCCCAGGGATACGCAAGCTCGATATCGTGCGTCGAGATGATGATCGTCTTCTTCTGGTGGTGGAGCTCGTCGAGGAGCTCCATGATGTCCTCGGAACCGGAGGGGTCGAGCCCTGTCGTTGGTTCGTCAAGGACGAGGACGTCAGGATCCATGGCGAGGACCCCCGCGAGGGCCACCCTCTTCTTCTCCCCGCCGGAGAGCTGGTGGGGCGGGCGCCTCTCGAACCCCGGGAGCCCGACCTGCGCAAGGGCTCTCTCGACGATCTCCCTCACCTCGTCCCCGCTGAACCCAAGGTTGACCGGCCCGAATGCCACGTCCTGGAAGACCGTCGGCGAGATGATCTGGCGGTCGGGGTTCTGCATCACGAACCCGACCTTCCGGCGCAGCTCGCGAAGCGACGCCCTGTCATAGCTGATCGGCTGGTCGTCAAAGAGGATGACTCCCCGGTCCGGTTTTATCATCCCGTTGAACATGAGCAGGAGCGTCGACTTTCCGGCTCCGTTTGGGCCGACGATTGCGACCTTCTCTCCCCTCCAGACGTGGAAGCTGATCCCCCGGATCGCATCCATTCCCCGCGGATAACGGTACCAGATCTCCCGGGCTTCGAGGATGATTCGTCCCATGGAAAAGACCCCCTAGAGGAGAGTGATCTGTGCCGTTGTCACCGCAAGGGCACCGGTGGCCATGAAGAACAGGGCGACAGCCGCAACAGGGAGGGGCCGGGGCGGCTGGTCTTTTGTGAGAACTGCGAACTTACCGTCGTAACACCGGGCTTCCATTGCACGGACGAGATCCTCCCCCGCATCCCAGGATGCGATGAAGACGGCCCCGCAGAGCGTCGCAAAGGAGCGGATCGACTCGCGGAACGTGCCGTACCCAAGGCGCATCACCTGTGCCCTGTACACCTGGACAGCCTGGGCCATGATGACAAAGATTGTCCTGTAGATGATCATCGCGATGTCCGTCACCTCGTCGGGAATCCTTGCACGTTTCATGAGGGCAAAGAGGTCGGACACTGGTGTCGTGAGGGCAATGAAGACGAGGGCGGTGGTTCCCCCTGCAAAACGGGAAAAGACGAGGAGTCCCTGGTTGATACCCGCACGGGAGACGGAGAGGGAGAGCCAGGGGAGCGGCTGCCAGCTCCAGAAGACCTCTCCTCCCCCGGAGACGAGGACGATGACTGCGATCGAGAGGATGGCAAAAAGCGCGGGAGCAGCGTACACGTGCCCGAGCGTGTGGATATCGACCCTGGCTAAAAGAACGAGGGCGAGGAAGAGGACGAATGCAACGAAGAGGGGTGCAAGAAATCCCGGAGAGAGGAGACAGAGGAGGATCGCCCCGGTGCCCGTGGCGAGCTTGACGACGGTGTTTGTCTCCCGGAGCGCACTCCTGTGGGCGATATCCTCGAGCAGTTCTTCGTACATCTTACTGGTGTGGTTCCTTTCAGCTCTTCACCTTTGCCTGACCTTTCCAGTATCCAAACACCCAGCCGACGACAATGCCGCCGATTGCTGCCTGAAGCGCGAAGAGACCGGACTCGACCTCCCCGCTCGGTGGCTCCCACTGGGGGATGAGGGGCTGGAACTCCTCGAGCGGGACACCCGAGAGGGCCGATGCTGTCTCTGATCCTGCAGTATCAGCACCTGCAAACTCCGCGTCTCCCATCTGGGAACTCGTGTACAGGAAGAGGGCACAGAACGCAAGAACCGCAGCGACGGCCAGTATCTCGAGCATGTAACTGCTTTTCATGGGACATCACCGGTCGCTTCGCGGATCTTTCCCTCGGGAAAAACGTTGAGCCGGACCAGGATCTCGGGCTTGAGGGCCAGGATATACTTGAAGACCAGCGCGAGTACCACCCCCTCCACGATTGCGAGGGGGACCTGCGTGATGGCAAATATCCCGAGGAAGAGGACAAAGGAGGCGGCAACCCCGCCAACTTCGGCGGGGTAGGCGAGGGCGAGCTCAAGCGAGGTCACGACGTACGTCACGAGGNCGGCGACTGCACAGGCAAGGAAGACCGTGAGGTAGACGTTGATGCGTGTATCCCGGAGTGCCCGGTAGATCATCCATCCAACGAGTGGCCCGGCGACACCCATCGAGACGATGTTTGCACCGAGTGTCGAGAGCCCGCCGTGCGCGAGAAAGAGGCTCTGGAAGAGGAGGACGATGGCACAGATGACCGATGTGACAAACGGGCCGAAGCAGACCGCTGAAAGGCCTGTCCCGGTGGGGTGCGAGCAGCTGCCCGTGACCGAGGGGAGCTTGAGAGACGAGAGGATGAAGACGAAGCCTCCCGTCACCCCGAGGAGCGGGAGGGCTTCGCGATCGGCAGAGAGGAGGCGCCGCAACTGGTATATCCCGAACCCAAGGCACGGGAGCGCAACGAGCCACCAGAATACTGCCCAGGGGAGGGGCAGGAATCCTTCCATGATGTGCATTCCACTTTCACCTTAACAAAATTGTTTTATTTACATCAAATTTATTTGAATTTTTATTTAACCGTTGCGTTTCTCATCTGGCTGCGGAAAAATCAGAAGAAGGGGGTGAAATACGATGCAAGCAGTATCCCGAATGCCGAACCAATCAGGAGGAGAAAAACGGCAGGGTTCCATGCAAGGACCTTTTTCCCGTCGAGCACGCTGACCGGCAGCATGTTGAAGGCTGCGATCATGGCATTCACCTGNAGNCCGACCCTCCCGACGATGGAGAGCAGGGGGAGAGAGAGTGCNCCTGCAAGAACGGATAGAGCTGCAAANNCACCGCACAGGAGGAGGTTGACCNCCGGCCCNGCGGCAGATATCTTCCCGTTCTGNTCCCGCGTGATGTACGTCCCGTAGATCACGGTTGCACCGGGAGCGGCAAAGACCACACCGACGAGAGCCGCCATCGCGACTGCAACAAGGAGCATGAGGTTGTCCTTCCGGAACTCTGCCCAGAAACCGTATCTCATTGCCGTGAACTTGTGGGCCATCTCGTGGAGGATGAAGCCGATACCCACGGTGAACATCGAGACGAGGAGAAATACGAGGAAGGTCTCGAGCGTCACGCCCCCCCTGATGAAGATGAGGGAGAATGCGATGGATATGGCAAGCCACGCGATGAGGAGGTCTGACCTCTCACGGCGGGTGATTCTTTCGAGCATGTCTCTTCATTCCCTATATCTGGATCCTGGAGTGCTTATGCTCTTTGGAGAGGGCTTCGGCCACCACATTTAAATCTCCTGACTCCCCGTAGGTAGAGTGTATGCCCATCGAAGCACTCCGGGCCGAGATCAACAGGATCGATGAGCAGATCATCGACCTGATTGCAAAAAGGCAGCAGCTTGCAGGCCGCATGGCACATATCAAGATGGCCGAGGGGTTGCCCNTTCACGACGAGAAGCGGACGCACGAGGTGCTGGAACATACCTACAACTACGCGGTGGAGAAGGGGATNAACCCGCTCTCAATCCAGAAGATCTTTGGCCTGCTCATCGAGATGAGCGAGGAGAGGCAGCGGGAGTGCCAGGGTGACGGGAACCTCCCGTGACCCGGTGTCACTTTTCCGTCCGTCCCGTATGAGGAACTTTTTTTCGATTGAAGGAATCTCTATTCCCCTGCCGCAATCATCGTCCCGACGCCCTCGTCGGTGAACATCTCGAGGAGGAGGTTGTGGGGGATGTTCCCGTTGATGACATGCCCGTAGGCGACGCCACTCTTCACCGCCCGGACAATCGAGGATACCTTCGGGATCATCCCCTCCGAGACGACCCCCTTTTCCATCAGGTTCTCTGCCTCCGCGAGACCGAGCCTGCGGAAGACATGCGTGCGGGAGGCATCCATGATGCCGTCCACGTCTGTCATGTTAATGAGCTTGTAGGCCCCGAGTGCAATCGCTATCTCGCCGGCAGCGGTGTCCGCGTTGATGTTGAGGCTCTGTCCGTTCCTGTCGATGGCGAGGGGGGCAATGACCGGGATGTAGCCGCTGTCAAGGAGGGTGTGGAGGACGGAGGGGTTTATCTCCTCGATCTCGCCCACGTGGCCGAGGTCGACCTCCTGCTCTCCTCCCTCGACCCTGACGCGCTGGGGAACCATCTTCCGGGCGATGATGAGGGATCCATCGTTGCCCGAGAGCCCGATCCCCTTTCCCCCGCTCTTTGCTATCAGCGAGACAATGTTGCTGTTGATCTTGCCGACGAGCACCATCTGGGCGATCTCGAGCGTCTCTGCATCGGTGATACGGAGGCCCGCAACGAACCGTGGTTCCTTGCCCATCGCCTTCATCTTGTCGGTTATCTCCGGGCCGCCTCCATGGACAAGGACGAGCCTGATCCCGACGAGCTGGAGGAGGACCGCATCGCGTATTGCCGTCTCGAGGATCGCCGGGTCGACCATGGCATGCCCGCCGAGCTTGATGACCATTGTTCTTCCATGGAATTTCTGGATGTAGGGGAGTGCCTCCATCAGGACGTCTTCGCGCTTCATGTCGTGTACCTCCCGTTGATCTCCACGTACTTTTCCGTCAGGTCGCATCCCCATGCGGTTGCCTCGCTGGTACCGGATGCAAGGTCGAGGACGAACGTCACCTTCTTTCCCTTCATCAGGGCCTTTGCACGGGGAAGGTCAACGACGATCTCTCCATTCCTCACGAGGGGAACAGAAGTGAGCCCGTCACCCATCCAGAGGTCGACGTGGTCGGGATCGAAAGCGACACCGGCCCTCCCGGCAGCCGCAATCACCCTCCCCCAGTTCGGGTCGGCACCGTAGACAGCAGTCTTGACGAGAGGCGATGCAACGATGGTGCGGGCGACAGAAGCCGCCTCCTCCTCTCCCGGGGCACCCCTGACCGTCACCTCGATCAGCTTTGTCGCACCCTCCCCGTCCATCGCTATCTGGATGGCCAGTGCCCTGCAGCACTCCTCGAGGGCCATTGAGAATTCCCTCGCGGGAACCTTTCCCGCCCTTCCGGTCGCCGTGCAGAGCGCGATGTCGTTTGTGCTCATGTCACCGTCGACAACGATCCTGTTGAATGTCCGGCGGGCTGCGTCCTTGAGAGCGCTCCTCAGCCCTTCTCCGGAGACCTCTGCATCCGTGTAGATGAACGCCAGCATCGTCCCCATGTTCGGGGCAATCATGCCCGATCCCTTTGTGATACCCCCGACCGAGAATGTCTCCCTCCTGACGAGGGCGTGTTTTTCCACGAGATCGGTAGTCATGATGGCCCGGGCCGCACGCGCCTCGGCCTCCTCGCTCCGGGCAAGGTGCGGTGCCACGCGGCTGCACTGGTCCCGGATCAGGGAGAGGTCAAGGTACCTCCCGATGACCCCCGTGCTTGCAACTCCCACCTCGTCAGGGCTGACGCCCAGCGCTCCTGCCGCGATAGACGCCATCTCCTGCGCATCACGGTAGCCCTTCTCCCCAGTGTAGGCATTCGCACAACCGCTGTTTGCAACCACCGCCGCAAGTCTTCCGCGCCGGATCCGCTCCTCCATGAGCCTGATGGGGGGTGCTTTCATGAGGTTCGACGTGAAGACTCCTGCTGCCTCTCCTTCTGCCCGTATCAGGGCGAGCCCAAACTTCCCTTCCTTTTCTCCCCAGGCAGTGACCCCGTCCACCCCACAGATACTCTTCATGGATTCCTCTCCTCTCCCTCGCCTGCCCGGGCAATGCCCCGGATGATGTCAGAACGCGCGACGATGCCAGCGAGATCCTGCCCTCTGACAACAGGAAGCCGCGCTATCCTTCTCGAGAGCATCAGGGACGCTGCCTCTTCGATATCGGCATCCTCGCTGATGGTCACGACCGGGTGGCTCATGACAGTGCGGACCTCCTGCTCCCCGATCGCGGTCAGGGCATGGCGGGTCTTCTCCCAGTTGATGAACTCCCTGACAGGAACCTCGATGANCTCGAGCGGCGAGGGGAGCCAGAGGTCGTCTGAAATCTTCCCGGTCTGGAGGAGCCGGAGGATATCGGATTCGGTTATGATACCGACNAGCTTTTCNCCCTCCATCACNGGGAGACCGCCGATCGAGTGTCTGCGGAGCAGTGCCGCNGCCTCCCGGACAGGGGCATCCGCCTGGACTGTGACCGGGTTCTTCGTCATCACGTCACGGACAAGCATTCTTCAAATCACCTTCACGGGAGGAGGCCGGCACCTGTGAGCCCGTCCTTTTCATCGAAGCCACAGATGATGTTCATGTTCTGGATGGCCTGGCCGCTTGCTCCCTTGCCGAGGTTGTCGATGGCAGAGACGACAACGACCCGCTCTCCTTCGCTCTCGGCTCGTATATCGCAGAAATTGGTACCGCGGACGGCGGCAAGGATGGGGTTCTGGAGCCGGACGAAGAACTCGCTGCCATAGTACTTCCGGTACAGTTCATCCACCTCCTCCTGCCCCACCGGATCCTCGAGCAGGATATGGGCAGTGGTGAGAATTCCCCTGTTGACCGGGACGAGGTGGGGGGTAAAGTAGCATTTTGCCCGTGATCCGAGGGCTGCAAGTTCCTGCTTCATCTCTGCGAGGTGGCGGTGGGTTGTCCACTTGTAGGGGTTCACGTTGTCTGCGACGTTTGGGTAGTGCGTTGTCGCCGAGGGATTGTCTCCTGCACCCGAGACACCTGTCTTTGAATCGTAGATGATCGTATGGGCGTGCCGGGCGAGGGGGGCAGCTGCCAGGGTTGCTCCCGTCGGAAAACAACCCGGATTGCTCACGAAGTCCGCGTTCCTGTATGAACCGCGGTGGATCTCGGGGATACCGTAGGGGGCAGAAAAGTAATCCCTGTGGGGAACTCCGTATACCTTCTCGTACACCTCTCTGGGGAGCCGGTAATCAGCAGAGAGATCGATGACCTTCATCCCCCGCGCGAGCAGTGGCCGGGCGTATGCCATGGCTGCAGTGTGGGGAACTGCAAGGAAGGCGACATCGGCATCCATCTCGTCCGGGGAGGGGTTGCTGAACGGGAGATCGATCAACCCCCTGAGGTGGGGATGGACAGAGGCAACCGGTTTTCCTGCAAGCTTCCTCGATGTGGCACAGGTCACGCGGACGTGCGGATGGCAGAGGAGGAGGCGGATGAGATCGCCACCTGTATATCCCGAGGCTCCGATAATGGCAACATCCATAGATCCCGTTTCTTTCTGCCAGATGTTAATCCTTATTTCTCCCTTTTTTCGATTGGTATCCGGGGTATCCGGGAATAGCGCAGCACCATGGAACTTCCTTTTCGGCTGACATGCAGGCGGATTTTTTTTCTCCTTCGGGATGCGACCACGATCTCCATTTCCCGTGGCTATNCAGTAAAAANAAGGATTTATACAACTTTATTTAGAGGCAGAAGGAGATCATCAGCTTTAATAATTATAATGATTAATCATTAACATATNATTTCCACGGAGGGATCGGGAGATAAGAGGAGGAGGAGGGTTTATTTCCGGATTTCTGGTTCGCTGTTGCGACCAGGGGAACGAATCGAAGTGAACAACCGCACTTAAGGTAATGAGAGTATAACAAGAGAGGGTGTGGCAGGGAGAAATTTTCTCCCTGCATGATATCAAAAACGAGATGGCTGATCGAATGAGTCCAAACGGAAAGGTGCGATAGAATGGCAGAATCGTTTAAGGTGTCGCTGGTCGATGCCGAGAAGGTCTACATCCCGGATCCGTCGTACAGGCAGAATGCATGGACAAAGGATTATAAAACGGCATACAGTGAGTTTCTTGCCGACCCGGACGGTTTCTGGGAGAAACAGGCCCACCACTTCGACTGGATCAGGAAGTGGGACCGCGTCCTCGACTGGAACTACCCCTATGCAAAATGGTTCGTCAATGCCAAGCTGAACATCACTGCGAACTGCCTCGACCGCCACGTGGCCAACCACCGGAGGAACAAGGTGGCTCTCATCTGGCGGGGGGAAGACGGCGAGGAGAAGTTCTTCACCTACAAGAAGCTCTTCACCGAGGTATGCCGCTTCGCAAACGGTCTCAAGAGGCTTGGCGTCGCGAAGGGTGACAGGGTCTGCATCTACATGCCCCTTGTACCCGAGCAGATCATCGCGATGCTCGCATGTGCCCGTATCGGGGCAGTTCACAGCGTTGTCTTTGGTGGTTTTGGGGTAGCCGCCCTGAACATGCGGATCAGGGACGCCGAGGCCAAGGTTGTCATCACTGCAGACGTGAGCATCCGCCGTGGAAAGACCATTCCGTTGAAGACCATCGTGGAGGAGGCCATCATCAATGCTCCCAGCGTGGAGAAGGTCATCGTCCTCTCCCGGGAGGTGGAACAGCCTGTCGAGCTCCACAAGGAGATTGAACTGGATTATTACGGGATTATGGAGGGGGTTTCCTCCACGTGCGATCCCGAGGTCATGGACTCAGAGGACCCGCTCTTCATCCTCTACACCAGTGGATCCACGGGTGCCCCGAAGGGCATCGTCCATACCTGCGGCGGTTACATGGTTGGCACAGGGTATACGACCCAGCACATCTTTGACCTCAAAGACACGGATGTCTACTGGTGCACGGCTGACCCCGGCTGGATCACGGGTCACAGCTATATCGTGTACGGACCTCTCTCCATCGGTGCAACAGTCGTCATCGCGGAGGCAGTCCCCGACTATCCCGATCCCGGCTGCTTCTGGAAGATCATCCAGGATCTCGGAGTAACGGTCTTTTACACTGCGCCGACTGCAATCCGGATGTTCATGAAAGTGGGAGAGGAATGGCCCAACAAATATGACCTTTCGTCTCTGCGGATCCTCGGCTCTGTCGGCGAGCCTCTCAACCCCGAGGCGTTCGAATGGTATTACCGGGTCGTTGGAAAGGAGAAGTGCCCTGTCGTGGACACGTGGTGGCAGACCGAGACGGGCATGCACATGATCACCACGATGGTTGGCGAGCCTATGCGGCCGGGATTTGCGGGAAAGGCGATCCCCGGGGTTATCGCCGACGTGGTGGACAAGGCAGGAAACCCGGTCGCTCCCGGTAACGGTGGATTCCTCGTCATCAGGAGACCGTGGCCTGCCATGTTCCGGACCGTTTACAGGAACGATGAGCGGTACCGCATGTACTGGAACACCATTCCCAACTGTTACACTGCCGGTGACCTCGCTGTCAAGAGCAAGACAGATGATTACATCATGATCATCGGGAGGGCCGATGATATCATCATCGTCGCGGGTCACAATATCGGTACTGCCGAGGTCGAGAGTGCCCTCGTTTCGCACCAGGCAGTCGCAGAAGCTGCTGTCATCGGCAAGCCCGACCCGATGAAAGGCAACGTGATAAAGGCATTCGTGATCCTGCGTGTCGGGTACTCGCCAAGCGAGAAGCTCAAGACCGACCTGATCTACCATGTCAGGATGACACTCGGACCGATCGCCATGCCATCCGAGATCGAGTTCGTTGACAGGCTTCCCAAGACACGCTCGGGCAAGATCATGCGCCGGGTGCTGAAGGCAAAAGAGCTTGGAATCGACCCGGGGGACGTCTCCACCCTGGAAGAATAATTTTTTTCTGGAGACCTCCATGTCTTCCGGTCAGACTCTCTTTGGCATGAGGGCAGAGCGCGGCCGCTGGCTCCTTGTCATCTGCGGGCTCATCATCAACCTCTGCCTCGGGACGATCTACTCGTGGAGCGTCTTTGTCGGGCCTCTCACGACGTATTTTTCAGAGGAACTTGGCCAGCCCGTTACCGCAAACGAGATTCTGATGCCATTTTCCGTCTTCCTCGCATTCTTTGCGATTGCAATGCCCCTTGCCGGAAAATACATCGAGACGCTCGGCCCCCGCAGGGTCACCATCATCGGGGGAGCCCTGACGGGACTCGGGTGGCTCCTTGCATCCACAGTCACATCCGTCTGGATGCTCTACATCGTGTACGGGATCATCGGCGGAACCGGGGTGGGAATCGCGTACGGTGTCCCTGTTGCTGTCGCGGCCCGGTGGTTCCCGGACAGGAGGGGGACGGCGGTCGGGCTGACACTGCTCGGTTTTGGGTTTTCAGCGTTCCTCACGGCAAATATTGCCGGTTTTCTCATCGGCACAGCCGGAGTGATGAACACCTTCCGCATCTTCGGTATCGCTTTTGTCGTCCTGATCGTCCTCCTCTCCCTCCCCCTGCGGTTCCCGGATGCGGGGTGGAGGCCTGCAGGCTGGCTACCTCCCGATCCCGGAAAAGGGCAGGAGGTATGCGAATGTGACAGGTCCGCAATGGTCAGGAGACCGTCCTTCTATGGTCTCTGGTCATGCTACTTCATCGGGTGTCTTGCCGGACTGATGGCGATCTCGATTGCAAAACCGGTGGGGACAGAGGTCGGGATTGAGACAGGGCTCGCAACGTTCCTCGTCGGGTTCTTCGCGATCTTCAATGGCGGGGGAAGACCGCTCTTTGGCGCACTCACGGACAGGATCACGCCACGGAACACGGCACTCATCACTTTTATCCTCATTGCAGCCGCATCCGTATTCCTCTGGCAGATGCCGGCAGTTCCCACCTACATCCTGAGCTTTGCACTCCTCTGGGGGTGCCTCGGCGGGTGGCTTGCCATTGCCCCGACTGCAACCGCCTCGTACTTCGGCACGTGCGACTATCCCCGCTGCTACGGTGTCATCTTCCTCGCCTACGGCGCAGGGGCAATCGCAGGTCCGCAGCTTGCCGGGTTCATCAAGACGACGACCGGATCCTANATGGGAGTCTTCCCTTACGTTCTTGTCCTCGCACTGCTCGGGTTTTCGCTTGCCCTCATCCTGATGAAACCCGGAAAGTAACAGGCGAAGAGTCAGGTGTGAGGGTGATCCCCTCCCCTGCGGATTTTTTACTGTTTGCGAAAAGAGAGACCTTTTACCCGAAAGCTGCCAACATTCCTGACAGGAGTTCCCGGAAAAAAACGGATCATGGAGACGATTGGAAAGGCCCGGCTGGAAGCTTTGAGCGACGGCATCTTTGCCTTTGCAATGACATTGCTCTTCCTCTCCCTCACCATCCCCGAGATACCGACGGACCAGGCACCTCTTCTCCTGCCCGGCCGGATTGCAGGGATGTTCCCGGAGTTCATGCTCTTTGTCATCTCATTCTTCGTCCTTGCAGGGTACTGGATCTCCCATCACCGTATCCTTGACAGAGTCCGCTTCATCGACGGGATGCTCATCCGCATGAACATCCTCCTCCTCTTTTTAATCGTCCTCATCCCCTTCACGACTGCGTTATCCGGGGATTACCCGGATGTCCTCGAGGCTGTCCTCCTCTTCCACGTCAACCTCCTCGCAACGAGCCTTCTCCTTGCGGGAATGACAGTCTACATTGAGAGAAAGCGGGATATCCTTGCACCAGGTCCCGAGGCGGGGGACCGGGCAGGCAGGATACGGAATGCTATCATCACGATTGTCTTCGTTGCTGCAATCGGTGTCTCGTTCCTTAACCCTGCAAAGAGCATGTGGTGTTATGCACTCATCCCTGTCCTCATCCCTGTCTCAAGACTCATTGTCAAAAAAATCTCAAAAAAAGGTGAGAAATAATCCCCGGGTGACCCACGAAAAGTGCACCGGATGGAAAACAGGTCAGAGGTACCGGTTTCTCCGCAGCCAGTCCACCTGCGGCTTCGTATACCGGTACGAGATATCGCATTTCTCGTCCTGGAAACTCCACGGGGTGATGATGAGGGTATCTCCCTCCCTGATCCATGCCCTCTTCTTGATCTTGCCCTTGATCCGTCCCATCCGGGTTACCCCGTCGATGCACCGAACCCGGATGTGGTTTGAACCGAGCATCAGTTCGGCAATTGCAAATTGTTCCCTGTTCCGTTTCTTCGGGAGGCGCACCCTGATGGTTTCGACACCCTCGGGGGTGGTCTGGTCAACGACAACCTCCTCTTCCCTGTCCGTCCTTTTATAATTACTAATGGTTTAGCAACTCCACTGGGAACAATTCGCTCATCCCCGTGAGGTATCTTTTGATCTTCATTGCATATACCAGTGATCATGGCGCACCGTATGAGATGCATCCCGCACAACTTCATTATCCCCTGCGATCTGATTTCCCAAAAAGCCCCATCACAAATCTTTTTTCTTCCTGGCACGAACATTATTCATGGAATATCGGGGATTTTTTGTTTTTTTGGCCATTTTGAGCGTTGTGTCCATCAGCATCTCCGGCTGTCTTTCTGCGCGCTCTCCTCCGGGAGAAGCTGTAGAGCCGACCCCCCTTCCTTCCGTGGTTCCTCCCGGAACAGACGTGATAGCAGTCCCGGCAACCATGGTCCCTGTTTTTACCCCGTCACCCACCCTCCTCTCGAGCGAGGACATCAACCTCCACTTCATCGACGTGGCGTTCGGGGGCGGGAACATCTTCCTCGAACGCCTCCCCCTCTCGACACGGCGGACGACCGTCTCCTTAAACGCCGGGAGGGACTCTGACAGGAAGACCATCGAGTCCTTCATCCTGAAATTCAATTACCTCTCCCAGTCAAACAAGCTCTTCGAGAACACGAAGACCGGGCAGTCCGGAGACATCCGGATCAAGTTCCTCCCGCCGGATGGCCTGAAGGCAATCGATCTCTCATACGAGATAGGCTGGCTGAACAGGGAATTCTCCTGCAACGGGGTGACCTGTGCAAAGGTCAGGGGCTACGATATCTACATCAATGACCAGATCGAGGGGGATACGAGGACCCACTACCTCCTGCGGGCGCTCCTGTATACTCTCGGGTTCAAGGGGGACTCGCTCCGGTACCCTGACAGTATCTTTGCCTACCCGGAGAACAATGCAACATCGCTCTCGTTCCTGGACGAGAAGGCAATTCAGGTCATGTACGGCCTCGGGATGGACAACGGGATGACCGTCGAGGACGTAAAAAGGGTCCTCTTCTTCAGGTAGGCCCTTTGACCGGCCGCGACCGGCAGGTTTATCCTTCCCCCATCCTGATCCCAGCTGGAGAGGGCATACCATGGCAGAAAAGGTGCTCGGGCTCATTGCGAGTCCGCGGGGAAAGGAAAGCAACACGCTGCGCCTCGTTCAGGCAGTCCTGCAGGGCGCCCGGGACAGGGGTGCTGTCACAGACATCGTTGACATCTACTCGCTCCGGATCGGTTTCTGCACCGCGTGCGGGACCTGTTATGCAACCGGAGAATGCACGCTCTCCGATGATTTCCCCTTCATCTTCGATTCAATGATGGGAGCCGACGGGCTCGTGCTCGGCGCCCCAAACTACATCGATTCGATCCCTGCACCGCTGAAAGCCGTCTTCGACAGGATGGCGGATGCTATCCACTGCAGGATGTTTACCGGCAAGTTCGGGTGCTCTGTCTGCACTGCCGGGGGAGGCAACCACGACCTCGTCGTGGACTACCTCAACCACGTCCTGAATGCACTTGGCGCAATTGCCGTCGGGGGAGTCGGCGTCGCAGTCGGGCGGGATCCCTCCGCTCTCAGTCTCGCGGAGAGGGATGCGCGGAAGCTTGGAGAGAGACTTGTCGAAGCGATAAGGGGAGAGCATGCGTACCCCGAACAGGAGGAGATGCTCCGCCAGAGGAGGGACTACTTCCGGCAGCTGGTTCTCGGGAACAGGGACAGGTGGCCCCACGAGTACGACTGGTACGTCCGGATGGGGTGGATAGAAAAAGAATGACAGTTGCCGGACGCAGAGGAGACTTTGATCTCCGAACGCCCATCACCGGTATCTCACATCGTCTTTCTTTTCGGGCAGCGTGGAAGAGGTACCCTGCACAGGGATAAGCACGAGAGGTCCCTTGCCATCGCGGTCATCGTCATTTTCGCATTCTACCCTTGAATTCGAATGCGGTTGCGTGCCCCGGCCCGGTTGTGACCGGGAACCTGACCCTTTCCCGGCGGATATTACCGCCGGCCGGGCTGCCTTAGTCAATCGGAACTCCACCGGTTTTTTTATTTTCTCCGGTGGAGACCCGCTCACATGGATACGAAACTGCGTGACCGGTTCATGGAGCTGTGGGAGAGGTACTTCTCCTCCTCCGAACTCCCCATCACGCTGGAGCTCTCCAGCCGGGATTGTGGGATAGACGAGTCAGAGTCTCCTGATGGGTGGCGGTGCATCATCTGTGACCTTGCCCGTGTCAGGAAAGGGCGCCCCCTCCTCCTTGGCAGAAAGTCTCTCTCCTGCAGCGGTGCACAGTACTTCCTCGGTTATGTCAGGGAAAGGAGCCCGGACTTCCGGTATTTCCTCTCGACCGGAAAGCCGGGATCCGTGCGGGGAGAGAGGTACAAGAGGTCGCCGGAACTCGTGGACGGGTTTGTTGCTTCAGATACGTTCCTCCCTGCCGGTGACCGCAGGTACCTCTTCCGCAGGTGGGATTCCCTCGGGGAGGAGGACTGCCCGGACGTCGTGATCTTCTTTGCCGGGGGCGAGGTACTCTCCGGTCTCTTCACTCTCGCCAATTTCGAGTGTCCGGATCCCCAGGGGGTTATCTGCCCTTTTGGTTCCGGGTGCAGCTCGGTTATTCACTATCCCCTCCTCGAGGCGCAGAGAGAGAGGCCACGGGCCGTCCTCGGGATGTTCGACCCATCGGCCCGTCACTGCGTCCCGAAAGACACGCTGACGATGGCATTTCCCATGGAGCTCTTCTGCAGAATTATCGGGACGATGGAGGAGAGTTTCCTTGAGACGGAGAGCTGGAGAAGAGTCCGGGAGAAGATCACACGGGGTGCAACGGCCGGGGGGGAACCCTGATGAATACGGGGTCACAGCGATGAAAAATCTTACCCGTTTCCAAGGACGAGGAAGGTAACCTCCCCTGACCTGCCCGGCGGCCCGTAAAAGACGAGAGAGTCGCCCTCGTGGACCAGGCTGTCCCTGGAAATCCCCGCGATAAAGGTATCATTGCGCAGGAGGCCGACAAGCGACACGCCGGGAGGCAGCACTTCCTCGAGCTCGCCGAGTGTCTTTCCACACGCTTCTGCCCCTTCTTTCACGGGAACCCTGAATACATGGTGGCTCTCGAACCCGACCCCCGTCTTTGCCCTGACCGTCTCCTGGCGGGAACCCTGCGTGATGCCACGGATCGTGTGGGTACGGATCCGGGAGAGCAGGTTCTCGATCTCTTCCTGTGCGATACCAAACCGGGCAAGCGCCCGCGAGAAAAGTCTCAGTGCTCCTTCGTACTCTGACGAGATCACCTCATCGGCACCCGCCGAGGAGAGGGAGACGACTTCATCCACCGATCCGGCCATCGCAATGATGGGGAGTGCAGGCGCGAGGCGCCGTGCCCTCCTGACAATCATTTCCGCCTGCTTTGATTCCCCAATGGCAACGAAGAGGACTGCGGCACGTTCGATCCCTGCGTGCCGGAGGAACTCCTCTCTCGTGGCATCGCCATAGAGGAAGATGGTTCCCTTTTCCCGTTCCCTCTTTGCGGCATCAGGATCGAGGTCGATGACAAGGCACTGCATGCCGGCGATCTCGGCTGCCCTCGCGACAGCCGACCCGCCGGGCCCGAACCCTGCCACGACGGCATGGCCGGATAATTCCGGGCCGGCATCCTGCCCTCCTGTTCCTTTCCCCTCCGGTACTTCCGGTGGTGCTCTCCTGTAGAGAGATCCCGTGATGGGCTGGGCGGCCTGCATCAGGAAGGGGGTTGCTGCCATCGTGACGATCGCACCGGAGAGGAATATCTGGTAGGTTGTCATGGGGATGAGGTCTGACTGGAGCCCTGACTTTGCGAGCACGAAGGAGAACTCGCCTATCTGGCAGAGAGAGAACCCTGCAAAGAGTGCCGCGCGTGGTGGCAGGCCTATTGAGGCAACGGACAGCCACCCGGTCATGAACTTGACCCCGAAGATGGTGACAATGATCCAGACAACGATGGAAAGGTGCGAAAGGATGACCCGGGTATCAAGGAGCATCCCGATCGAGAGGAAGAAGATGCCCGCGAAGAGATCCCGGAAGGGGAGGATGTCGCTCAAGGCATCGAGCGAGTACTCGGACTCCCCGATAACCAGGCCCGCGATGAATGCACCGAGGGAGAGCGAGAGCCCTGCAGCGTTCGTCAGGTATGCAACGGTAAAGCATATGCCTGCGATGGTAAAGAGAAAGAGTTCCCTGTTCTTTTCCCGTGCTACACGGGTGAGCAGCTCCGGGATGAGCCATATCGCCGCGACGATGACGACTGCGATGATGATGACCACCTTTGCGACACCGAGGGGGAGACTCTCATAGGATGGGCCGCTTCTCCCTATCAGGAGAGGAGTGATCAGGATCATCGGGATGATGGCAAGGTCCTGAAATATCAGGATCCCAAGCAGGGTCGTGCCCTCGAGCGTCTCGACCTCCCCTCTCTCCTGCAGGACTTTCATGACGATCGCTGTGCTCGAGAGGGAGACCAGGAAACCAAAAAAGACCGCTTCGTTGAAGGGAAATCCAAGGACCGAAGAGATTGCCGTTATCATGATGATCGTCGTGCAGACCTGCATGAATCCCCCGACGAGAATGACCTTCCAGAACCTCCCAATCTCCTCGAACGAGAGTTCGAGACCGATGGTAAAGAGGAGGAGGATGATCCCGATCTCTCCGAATGTATCAATCAGTGGCTGGTCCCGGACGATTGCAAGGCCAAACGGCCCGGCAATCATCCCGAGGGCGAGAAAACTGACGACACTGGGTACACGGAATTTCTGGCCTATGAAGAGAAAAACAAGGGAGAGCAGGATGAGGACGGATACTGCGAGGATGAAGTCCAACGAAAGACCCTCCGGATTTATCGGATGTGCATAACTCTTCCATGGGAGGTTTTATGTGTATCGGGGACTGGAGGGCACAGTGGAAAAATTGCAGGATGATCTCTCCGGGACGCTGGTCTCCTATTTTCCTTCATTCTGCCCGGAGTGCCTCGACCGGATCGAGGTTTGCTGCCCTCCATGCAGGGTAGACGCCGGACAGGACGCAGACTGTTATACCGACTGCCATGGCGAAAGGGATGTACCCAAGACTCCCGGGGAGGAAAAAGTAATCCGTGCTTCCCACCATTGCAAGCACGACGACCCAGCCGATCCCGAGGGAGAGGATTGCCCCGATACCTGCCCCCACGATTCCGAGAATGATACTCTCGTAGAGGAACATTCTGCGAATCTCCGATTTCTGGGTACCGATACTCCTCATGATCCCGATCTCCCTGACCCTCTCTGTGACTGACATCATCATCACGTTGAATATCGATGTTGCGGCAACGAGGAGCGAGATCCCTGCAATTGCCATCACGAATGTCGTCATGGTCCCAAGCGACGACGTGATACTCTCGAGCATCCTGCTGCTGTCCTGGACATTCACCGTCGTTTCCTTTTTGTTCATCTTCCCGAGGATCTCAGTCCTCGCCTTCTGGGAATCATTGATATCGTTGAGGATGAGGTTTACCTGGTCGTATTCTCCCTCGTTCCCATATATGCCCGTGAAGAGCTTCTCGCTCCCGATGATTGCCATGTCAGAGTTGATATCGGTTGACATCCCCCTCTCCGTGAGGATACCAACGACCCGGACCGTGGTGGTTGAGCCCTCGNCCTCATCTCCAATCTGGATTCTGCTTCCCACCTTGAGGTCGTACCGTNCGGCAAGGGTGGGCCCGACGATCACGGAACTTGTGCTCTTCGGGAAAGCGCCATCAGAGACGGAGAATATCCGGCGCATCACATCCTCGTCGAGGCCATAGATGGTGGACCTACCTTTCCTGTCACCGACCTCTATAGTGTCTGATTCCCGGTAAATCACGTAGACAAGNCCATACTTCTCTGCAATCCTCTGGATGTCCCGGAACTCTNCCTCCGATATCTTTTCGTCGCTGCTCCCGCCACCCAACCCCCCGGGCGCCATGCCCGGCCCTCCGCCGGGACCGGAGGCCGCCGTGATGACCACGATATTGGCCATCCCTGACAGCTCCTCCTTCACGGACAGGGTCATGTTCGCACCCATCATCCCCATGGAGGAGATGGCAACCACACCGATCACGATACCAAGGGCTGCAAGTACCGAGCGGAGGAAGTGAATGCGGATACTCCGGAGCGCAAGCTGCAGGATGATATCCTTCATGTCATTCTCCCGTCACGAAACGTGACGACCCGCCCGGCATACCGGGCCACTCCCGGGTCGTGCGTGACAATGACAATGGTCCTTCCCTGCTGGTTCAGGTCTGCGAGCATCTCCATGATCTGCTGGCCAGTGACTGAGTCGAGGTTCCCGGTCGGTTCATCGGCGAGGATGATTCGCGGATCGTTCACGAGGGCGCGGGCGATTGCAACGCGCTGCTGCTGGCCTCCCGAGAGCTCCGGCGGCCTGTGGGCTGCCATGGCGGAATCGATGCCAACCTGCGAGAGGAGGGCGGCAACGCGCCCTGACCTATCCGCTCTCCTGTGCTTCATCAGGTAGGGGAATTCTACGTTCTCGTATGCGGAGAGGAGCGGAACGAGATTGAAACGCTGGAAGATGTACCCGATGGTATTCAGGCGGAGATCTGTCAGTTCCCGATCATTCATCACCCTCGTGTTCCTCCCGCCAATGAGCAGGTCTCCCGAGGTTGGTCTGTCGAGGCAACCCAGCTGGTTCAGGAGCGTCGTCTTTCCCGACCCTGACGGGCCCATGATGGCAACGAACTCGCCGTCCCCGATTGTCATCGAGACACGGTCAAGCGCGATGACGTCCCCGGCAGGCAGGGGATAGACCTTTGTCACCTCAACGAGCTCAATTATCGGGTCTCCTGTCACACGCCCTCATCCCTGTCTGCGTTTCTGTACCCATTCCGCTGCCCTTGCAAGGTATCCCTTCCGCCATGCCACGAGCAGAAGAATGAAAGCAGCGACCGCGATTGCAATCTCGGTCACGGGTACCTTTCCGACACCGGAACCGAAACCGAAGAACCCTCCCGGCCTGCGCATTCCAGGCGATGAAGCCTGCATGTTTCCTGCCGAAGCACCACTCTCCGGGAGAATGGAATTGACGTTTCTCATCGATATCGTTGCAGTCTTTTCGAAGGATGTTCCATCAGAGTCGCGGTACTGGATCACGAGGGGGACAGGAGAATCCCCCTGCACGGTGCAGGTAACCTCGAAGCTGGAGAAATCGTCGGGTTCGAGCGATCCGATCACGTAAACCGGGTTCGGATCAACGGGACTTGCGGGGCTCCCGACGGTAACCTTGACGGCTTTTGCGTCCTCGAGGCCCGCATTGGTGATATCGCCACTGATCGTGACCTGCGGACCGTTCCGTGTCACCTCAATGTTATTGACGACGAGTTCCGCAGCAGTTTCCCGCCCCCCGATTGTGACCGGCAGCGTGAGTACTGAATGGTGCATATTCAGCCCGTTCCGGTACGAAACGTCAAAGAAAAGGTCTGTATCGCGGTCAACCCAGACCTGGAAGGTTACGGTTTTTCCCTCGTCGGGCTGGAGTGTTCCGATGAAGATGCTCTCCTCGGTCGTCCTGATACCCTCACCTCCGGGAGTAATTGTAACGCTGCTGACAGATCCCTTCCGGGGATTGTTCACAGACAGCGTGACCCTGTTCTTCGTCCCGGATGAGAATGAAGCAGGTGCGTCGACCACGCCGATAGAGACAGGTGTGGACTCAACTTCGAGGGCAAAGGGGTAGCGCAGGCTCCCGGCATTGGTGAAATCAAGGTAGAACATGGGGAAATAGACGCCCTCTTTTTCTCCCACCCGGACATGGAACGAAAACTTCATCGTGCTTCCCGGCCCGATAGCCCCGACCGAGTCATACGTCTGGTAATTGAGAACCTCTAGATCCTGGGAGAGAATCTCTGCCCGTGCAATCGAAACAGGATCCGAACCGCTGTTCTTTATCTCGACAACGATTGTTCCCGAATCATCCGGCATGAAGACTGCCGGCTCGAGAAAGACTGTCGTCACCCCGACGAATGATGCTGCTCTCTCTTCCGTTGTCGCTCCTGCAGCAGCCCCGGCGAGAAGAAGAAGGGCAACTATCGACAGGAACCTGTAACCTCGTATTTTCATGGTACCCTGGAACTCCATCCCTGTTTTTCCACCCGGGATTTGACTATCCCGGGGTAAGTATGTTAAATATATTTTACATATTGTTATTTAAAAATTACTGGTCGTATCCTGCTTTCTCACCGTGCGAAATTCTCCGGGCACCGATCGGAAAAACGCGGGGAATCAGGAGACAGAGATCATGCCCGCGTTCTCTCCCGTGAGGCTCTCTCCTCCCCGCGGGGTGACAAGGTACGTGTTTTCGATTCCGAGCAGTCCCACGCCTGAACAGGCATACTTCGGCTCGAGCGCGATGACCATCCCCTCTTCGAGCGGTTCGTCAAAACCCGGCGCGATGACCGGCGGCTCATCCACGGTGAGGCCGACCCCATGGCCCAGGAACCGGATACGCGGTTTGCCGTGCCCCATGAAATGCTCGAGGAAACCGGGTTCCTGGCTCTCCATGATGGAGGCATAGATCTTTTCAGGGACTGCCCCGGGAACGAGCATGGATGCCATCTCATCCAGTATCTCGATGCACCGTGCGTGCATCTCTTCGGCCTCCCGCGGAACCGAACCACAAAAAACATAATTCATGGTCTTGTCCGTCTGGTACCCTCCCACCATGCACGCATTATCGATGAAGACGAGATCTCCCCGTGCAAGTTTCCGGTCAGGGTTACCCAGAACAGGGGCCGCCGGCCCCATCCCGATGCACCCTCCCGGACCGTTGAAAGACGTCGGGTACAGGGAATTTTCCCCGAAAGCCACCTGTCCCACCTCTATCTCGGTATTGAAACTTCCAAACCGGACGATTCCCTGGTGACCGAGGGAGACCATTCGTGCATAGACAGCAGTTGCGAATTCGGCCTCGCTCATTCCCTCCCGGAGGATCCCGGGGATGTCATCCTCAAGGACCCTCCTGTGGATCTCGCCTGCCCTCCGGAGGAGGGCAACCTCATACGGGCTCTTTCTCGCTCTTATCCACCCTATTTCAGCGTCGAGACTCCCCGCATGATGCACGGGAAAATACTTCCGGAAGAGCTCCCAGAGTGCAAGGGGGACGACGCCGGTCTCGGCATGGACGGTGAGGGGAACGCGGGAGATCGCTCTTCTTGCGTCGCGAAACGATCTCATCTCGTGAATGACAGGAAAGTCCGACTCGGCGCATGCGCGCCGGAAACTTCTCCTCACGAAGAACTCTTCCTGCCCGTCCCTCGGCACCACGAGCATCCCGTCCTGCATCGTTCCTGTCAGGTAGTAGAGGTTGACCCTGCCGAAGAACACGGCCATCTCCCAGTCGGGGTGCACGCTGTCCATCCGCTGGCGGAACCTTCGCATCCGGTCCTCCAGTTCCGTTCCCGGGACTCTGTCATCCATGGCTGCAAGAGTATCTCTGCCACAAAACATTTACCTGCCTGTCCGGGGATAGAACCTGACATGGTGAAGGGAGAACCATCCCGTCTGCCCCTCCCCTCCCATACCCTCATGTCCAGGAAACAGAAAATCTGACTATGCAGGAAGGACTCCGGGTCTCCCCCCCATGCGGGCAGAAAAACCAATTTTTGAGGTGATCGGAGACGAACAGCCAAAAATTACCTCCACGGCCGCCCCTCTTTGAGTGTGCAAATGTCAGTGTCATGAGGGGAGACGCAACTGTCCTTCACCGGATTACCCTGTCGATCCAGGAGGGAGAGCATGTTGCGATCCTTGGTCCGAACGGTTCGGGGAAATCGACACTGGTCAAGGCCATCACGAGGGAACTGTACCCTGTCATCGATGACGGGGAAGAGGTCACTTTCCGCTTCAGGGGGCAGACCACATGGGACGTCTTCTCCCTCCGGGCATCCCTCGGCATCGTCTCTTCCGACCTTCAGATCGAGTACATGCGGGGTGTCCGTGGCCGTGACGTTATCATTTCCGGGTTCTTCTCGAGCATCGGCCTCTTCCGCCACCAGGTCACCCCGGAGATGGAGGAGAAGGCAGAACACATCATGCGGTTCCTCGGGATCGGGCACCTCGCCGGACGACCGATGGATACCCTGTCAACCGGGGAAGCGCGCAGGTTCCTGATTGGAAGGGCACTCGTCCATGCACCGCGAACGCTCATCCTGGATGAGCCCACAAACAGCCTCGACATCACTGCACTCCATACTTTCAGGAACGTGATCCGCGAGATTGCCCGCTCCGGTGTCGGAATCATCATGGTCACGCACGCCCTCCATGACATCATCCCCGAGATATCCCGCGTCATTCTCATGAAGGAGGGAAGAATCGTACTGGATGGCGGGAAGGAGTCTGTGCTCACGGACGACAATCTCCGGGATCTCTTCGGGGTGCCCGTCAGGGTGCGGCAGGAGAACGGATACTACTACGCGAGCGGATTCTGACGTCATGAAAACATTCTCTCCTCTTCTGTCCGTTCCGGTAAGAACGCTTGTATCATGGCACTGGTTTCTGCCGGGAAAGAGTGAGTATATTCGGATAGAGAAATTCCTTTTTTAGCCCCTGTCTCACGTGTCATCCAGGCGAGATAAACGTGGTTCTGGAAAGGAGCAGATGCAGGGAACGGATACCGTTCGGGCGGGACACCTCATTTGCGGTATCTTCGTTCTCCTTCCCGCCGGAGAGCATGAAGAGAAAGGTCGCTTTCCTGTCCGGCTCAGATTCTGCCCAGATCTTCCCCCCGTGCATCTCGATAATCCGGTTCACGATGGCAAGACCGCCCCCTGTGCCCCCGTACTCCCCGGAATCGCACAGCCTCTCAAAGACCCTGAAGAGCTTTTGCGCGTACCGCATGTCAAACCCGATCCCGTTATCCCTGACATAGTACACGGGCACGCCATCCTGGAAGTCAGCTCCAATCTCAACCTGCGGTCTCTCCCGTGTCCGTGAAAACCTGATTGCATTTGCAATCAGGTTATAGCAGACCTGCTTGGGCAAACCCCGATCGGCATTGCAGGCGGGCATCTCCAGTATTTTTATTCCGACATTGCATTTCTGTATCTCGCTGCTGAGATCAGCAATGACCTCCCTGGTGAGATCCTGGTCGAGGTACCGGAACGCCGGGGCCTCGGGTATCGTGACAGGCAGGCCCAGTTCGAGGATGCAGGTATGATCCGGCGTTGCCATGGAGGCAAACTTTTTCATTGCCCCTGTGGCTTTCCCGCTGACGATCTGATCCGGGAAGAACCCGCCAAAAAGGCGGATCCTGTTGAGGTACTCGACAAAGTACGGTGCATACGCGCTGAAACGGAGTCCGAGCTCAGGCGGATACGTTGTTGCAATGATCATCCCGTTCGCATCGATGACATAGATCTCCATCTCGCCTCCTGTTTCGTTCTTTTTTGCTGCAAGATCCATGGGGATGGATCCTCTGTCCCGCCCCCTCGAACCCGGCGTCAGCAAGAACCATGAAACAGAGGATAAAAAGTGACAAGTATACAGAAAGGGGGTATTTCCGGAATAACCTGTCTTTCATTGGGGAAAACAGGTGAATCCTGGTCCGCAGGATTTAATGATACTTTCGCATTTCCACGGGCCATCTCTCCTGTTCGTCTCCGGCCTGGTATCTGGAAGGGAACCATTCATTGCCGGCAGGAGTGGTGTCTCTCCCGGAAAAGGGGAGGCAAACGCATTGACTTCATAATACGGGGACGACGTCCCCAGGCAGACGCGGATGCCCGCTTTTGATCGAAATGTTCAGGCACCAGCCAGAGTCTTCCGTATCTCCTCGATCTCGACCTCATCTGAATCAACAATGTACAGGGAGAGCCCGAAACATGGTTTCCTGTAGGGTATCAGCAGTTTCTTATTCTCGGCATCGATGCCCATGAGCATCGGACCGGGAAGCCTGAGAGGGACACCCCGGAAGATCTGCCCCGGGCTGATTGTATAATACTCCCTGCATGTCTTCTTCACCCTGCTGTCACAGCGGCGCCGTGTTGTATTCTTGAGGAGGAGTTCACTCCAGAACCTGTTGAAGCAGAGTTCCTCTGGCATTGTGGAAGTGATGGTCTGGATTTGGGAAAAAAGTTCTCCTGTGCCGGGCTCCCGGAGAGGATGGAATCTGCCTGACAGGACGGGTTCTCCATCCATGCCGGGGAGAACATCCCGTACCCTTTGGGAAAATGTCCGCTGTTTAGAGGGATGATGTTAGAAATAGATAACATTTATATGATTATGTTAGAAATAGATAACAAAGGCGATTGCTGTGCAAGACACTGAAAAATGCTCGACTCAATCCCGTATACGGACAACAGGATCTTCCTCGCAGGAATTTTCATGCTCATTGCGGGCATCATCGATATGCTGTTCCAATCTCCCCCATCCGGTGGGACCTTTTCTGGCGTTCTCATTTCCATGGGAACAGTTCTCGTTATAATCTCAGGCCTGCGTTTGCTGGGGGTCAAGAGGGACTCCTTGCAGGATGAACGGACGGGGAAACTGGGGGCATACGGCCTCTCGTGGTCGTGGTTTCTCACATTCCTTGTCCTTTTCGGAATATTCCTCTCGGATCTGCTCGGCTTGTGGTCGCCGGATGCAAGATTCCTGTCTGTCCTGCTCATCCTGCTGATGGGAATCTCCGCGCGGGCATTCCAGCTCTATCTATTCCGCAGGGGTGACATAGATTAAATCCAAATGTCCCGGGAATGAGTTCCATGCAGAACAGGATACGGGAGTTCCGTGCAAAGAGAAATATGACCCAGGCTGAACTCGCAGAGCGGGTCGGTGTCCGGAGGGAGACGATCATATTCCTTGAGTCCAACCGGTACAACCCTTCCCTCCGGCTGGCTCACCGCGTGGCAAAGGCACTGGGNACGACGGTCGATGCCCTGTTTCTCTTCGGGGACGAGGATGNCTATGTCGTGCGGGAGGAATGAATCACTTCTCCTGCCACGCAGAGGAGGGAATGGATATCTCGAACCGTGCCCCTTTCCCGGAAATACCTGTCTCCCTGATAGTGAATCCCGTGAGAGCAAGGATGTCCCGGGATATGGCAAGCCCAAGTCCCGTGTGATTCCCGTACCCGTACCGGAAGATGTGATCCTTGTCACCATCCTCAATTCCCCGGCCATTATCCCCGAAGACCAGGATAAGCGTATCGTCCTCTCTTTTTTCTGAACGAATCTGTATCCTTGTTGCACCCGCCGAGTGACGGAGAGTGTTCTCGATCAGAGCATAGATAACCCTGTAAACGAGGCCGTCTGCAAAGATCTCCAGGTCAGAGAGGCCGATTACAATCTCAATGCCTTCAGGGCGGAGTTCACCTATTGCCCGATCCACCACCTGCCTTAAAGACTGCCACACCGGCTGTGTCGAACCTATATCCTGGTACTGCGTGGAAAACTGGAGGTGCTCCATTATCCTGCTCACTGTCTGGATTGCAGGAACGATGTACCGGTCGCAGTCTCCCCGCATCAGTTCCAGGTAACCGGAAAGCGCTGTAACAAGGTTGCTGATGTCGTGGCGGGTCAGGCGGGTGAGAAGCGAAATCTTCTCGTTCGCAATGCGAAGGGCGGACTACCGGTATTACAGGGAGCACGGGCTCTTTGACTTCCCCCAGAAAGACAGGAAGACGAGGCTTTTCAACATGTTTGTCACTCCCCTGATGGCTGTTCCTTCATTCCGGGAGGAGGTGCAGAGGACCATGAAAGAGAGAATGGTCGAGCCGCTCCGGAAAGTGGTCGAGAGGGAGGAGGATCCTCCAGGGATCTGATCCTGTGTCGTCTGCTACCCGAATCTTCTGGTTAAAGGACGGTTCATGTTTATTATTCCGGTCATCCCATACCGGTTCATGCGTCTCATTCCCGCCCTGTTCATCATCCCTTTCTGCCTGCTCATCCATGGATCGCCTGCGGATGCGGCGGTTATTGCACGGGATGTCCGGGTCGATCCTGCGGTTGATGCTCTCGTGGAAGGCGATGCCGTCACACTCGCTGTCAGCGCCGATATCATCCCGGCCGGGGCCACGACATTCTCCCCGACGCATGCGCTCTCTCTCAGAACCGATCTCCTCGACCCCCGCTGGGATGTGGTTGTGATCGTCGACGGGAAACGGGCTGCCGTCATTCCCAAGACCGGGGCCCGGGTCTGCATCAACGGGTACCTGCTCTCCTATCCCACGACGCGGGACGTGGGCCTTGCGATCGGACTCGGGGGGCAAGTCCCGTCCGGCATCCCGGAAAGCGGCGGGGTACTTGTTGCATGGAGCGAAATCGACGGACAGGGCCGGACTGTGCCGGGATCCGGATTCGGGGTCGCCCTGCCCGGAGACAGGCCCTTCTTGGGTGAGACGTCCCCTCCACCGGAACCGGCTCCTGCATCGCCCTCCCGCTCCACGGGCACAAAGGCTCCTCTTGCCGTGATCGGGACGATATTTGGTCTCTGCATCGTTTTCTGCCGGGCTGCACGCGGGAATCGGTGATCCCCTGAATACCCCCACCCGGTACTTTATCNCCTTGCACCCGCACTTTCCCACCATGAACGCCATCGGTCCCCGGTTCATGGAACTGACGCGCAACGAGCACCTGTCACCCTCTGACCAGTCCCTCGGGCTTCCCGCACCTCCCCTCGAGAAACCCTTCCCTGCTGACGGCCCCTTCATCACTCTTCCCCCTCCCGGCGAGATCAGCGTCCCGCCGCTTGACCTGCGCGCGGCCATCGAGGGGAGGCGCTCCGTCCGTAGGTATGCACGCGACCCCCTGACAGAAGAAGATCTCTCGTACCTGCTCTGGTGCACGCAGGGAATCGTCCAGGCCGTCCCCCCCTACTATACCCTCCGGAACGTGCCCTCGGCAGGGGGGCGCCATGCCTTCGAGACCTATCTCCTCCTCAACAGGGTCAGAGGGATACAACAGGGGATATACCGGTACCTTGCATTCTCCCACCGGCTCCTTCCCATCGATACGGGCCCGGGGACTGCTGACAGGGTGATGGCCGCCTGTCTCGGCCAGGCTTTCGTGCGGAGTTCGGCCGTTACTTTCCTCTGGAGCTGCACTGTCTACCGGATGGCATGGCGCTACGCCGAGAGGGCATGGAGGCTCGTCCACCTTGATGCAGGGCATGTCTGCCAGAACCTGTACCTTGCCGCGCTCCAGATCGGGTGCGGGACGTGCGCCATCGGGGCCTTCGATGACCGGATGATGGCAGACGTCCTCGGCCTCGACGGCACCGGTGAGTTTGTCATCTACTGTGCAGCTGTCGGCAGAATGCCCCTCCCTGGCGGTTCCTCACCGGAAGGCTGACGCGAGTTCCCTGACCTTTGCCCGGACTGCTTCCCTTGCTGCCGGGGGATTGCCCCGGGTCCGTTCTATCTCGCTGACGATTGCCGAGCCGACGATGACCCCGTCAGCACCCGCACGAACCAGTGCACGGATCTGGCCTGCAGTCCCGATGCCAAATCCGGGAACAACAGGGAGGGATGATACTGCCTTTACTGCCTGTATATGCCCGGTGATACCGGGATCTGTCTCTTCCCGCGCACCCGTCACGCCGAGCACGGCAACGAGGTAGAGGAAACCCCCCGCCGTTGCTGCAATTTTTCCGAGCCGCTCCCGCGAGGTTGTCTGGCTGACGAATAGGACGGGATCGATCCCTGATGTCCCTGCCGCCGTGCAGAAAGGGCCGGCCTCCTCGAAGGGGGCATCGGCGACCGCCACCCCGTCTGCCCCGGAACCCGCTGCCTGGCTGTAGAATGCGTCTATTCCCCGCTGGAGAACGATATTTGCATAGGTGAGGATGAGGATGGGCGTCTCTGAACGTGCCCGGAAATCACGGACAAGGGTAAAGAGCGTATCCGGTGTCGTGCCGGCATGGAGGGCCCGCTGCATGGCCATCTGCATCACGGGACCGTCGGCAACCGGATCGGAGTGGGGCATGACGATCTCGATGATATCTGCACCGGCATCGTCGAGATCCCCCATCAGTTCGAGGGACGTTTGGGGATCAGGGTCACCAGCGACGAGGCAGGCCACGAGGAGGGGCCGGCCGGCCTTCCGGAACGCCCCGGCTATCCGCAAGCTCACAGGCTCTCACCTGCAAGAGCTGCCACCTGGCTCACATCCTTGTCTCCCCTCCCGGAGAGGTTGATGACAACGATATCATCCTTTTCGAGCCCGGCGGCAACATCCCGTGCCAGTGCGACGGCATGGGCGGATTCAAGGGCAGGGATTATCCCCTCCGACCGGGAGAGGTAGAAGAACGCATCGAGCGCCTCCCTGTCTGTCACGGGGTGGTACCTCACCCTCCCGGAATCCCGCAGGTAGCTGTGTTCCGGGCCGACACCCGGGTAGTCGAGCCCCGCGGATACACTGTGCGACTCGAGGATCTGCCCGAATGCATCCTGGATGAGGTAGGTGTATGTCCCGTGGAGGACCCCGGGGCGTCCCCTGCAGAGCGTTGCCCCGTGTCTCCCCTCCGGTCCCTCTCCTCCTGCTTCCGCGCCAAAGAGGAGAGTCTTTTCCGAAAGGAACGGTGTGAAGATCCCGATTGCATTTGACCCCCCTCCCACGCAGGCGACGACTGCATCCGGGAGCCTCCCCTCCTTCTCCATGATCTGGTCACGGGTCTCGTTTCCGATGACCGTCTGGAAGTCCCTGACCATTGTCGGAAACGGGTGCGGCCCGACCACCGACCCGATCAGGTAGTGGGTTGTGGAGACGTTCGTGACCCAGTCGCGGAGGGCTTCGTTGATGGCATCCTTGAGCGTCCGTGAACCTGATCTGACCGGCCTGACACGTGCACCGAGCATCTTCATCCGGACGACGTTGAGGGCCTGGCGCTGGATATCCTGCTCTCCCATGTAGACCTCGACCTGCATCCCGAGAACGGCCCCGGCAATCGCTGCTGCAACGCCGTGCTGCCCGGCCCCCGTCTCCGCAATGATCCGGCTCTTCCCCATGAACCGTGCAAGCAGCGCCTGCCCGAGTGCATTGTTCAGCTTGTGGGCCCCGGAATGGAGGAGATCCTCCCTCTTGAGGTACACACGGCACCCAAGATCGCGCGAGACATTTCTGCAGTGGGTAAGAGGTGTCCTCCGCCCTGCATACTCGTGCAGGTAGTAATTCATCTCAGCCTTGAACTCCTCCCCGGGGACTATCGTGCGGAAGGCATGGTCCAGCTCCTCGAGGGCTGCCATGAGCGTCTCGGGCACGAACCTCCCTCCGTACGCACCGAACCGTGACGGGTCAGTCATGGAGAGCCCCCTTCACTTCCCGGATAAAATGCCTGACTAGTCCCTCGTCTTTGCGCCCAGGGGAGGTTTCCACTCCGCTTGCAACATCGACTGCATACGGCCGGATACGCCGGATGGCCGCGGCGACGTTTGAGGGAGAGAGTCCCCCGGCGAGGATGACAGGAACAGGGCTCATTCTCGCAACCCGTTCTGCAAAAGCTGCGTCGAACAGCCTCCCCCTCCCCCTGCTCGCGTCAACCACGATTGCATCGGCATGCGGTGGAAGAGTCCCCGGGGAATCGACAATGCAGATCGTCCGGACTGGAAGCTTCTCCTCCAGGGGGAGGGAGATCTGGACTGCGTCCGGATTGAGATCGAGGATCGTCTCGAGGTCTCCCCGCGACTCTGTTGTCGATACGCATACCCTTGTGACGTAGGGGCCAAGAGAGGAGAAGATCTCCTGCGCTGCTTCAGGCTCCACCGATCGGAAAGAATCCGAGAAGACCACGACACCGATGGCATCCGCTCCCGCTTCTTCTGCAATGCACGCGTCCTCCGGCGTTGTTATTCCGCAGATCTTCACGCGAATATGAACCCCTCCAGCTTTTTCCCGGGATCCCCTGCAGAGACGATCGACGACCCGATCAGGAAACCATCAACGATATCCCGGAATCTCCGGACATCGCAGGGCCAGAGAAAACCGCTCTCCGATATCACCCTGCACCCTGCATCCCGTGCAATGGGTGCGAGCTGTTTCGTCACGGAGAGATCGATGCTCATGTCGGAGAGATCCCTGTTGTTGATCCCGATCATCCGCGTGCCTGACCGGAGGGCGAAATCAAGCTCCTCGCGGGTATGGACCTCGACAAGTGGCTCAATCCTGTATGAGCGGGAAAGATCCACGAAATCGGGAAGGCCCTCGCGGAGGACTGCCGCGATCAGGAGGACTGCATCGGCCCCGAGCGCCCGGCTCTCGGCAATCTGCCTGGTATCGATGATGAAATCCTTCCGGAGGATCGGGACCGTGACCGCATCCCTGACGGCCGGGATGAAGGCATCGTTTCCCCTGAAGAAATGCGGCTCGGTGATGACCGAGAGAGCTGCGCACCCGGAAGAGGCCATGGAGAGCGCGAACCGGCGGGGGTCGATCTCCCTGCAGAGGACTCCCCGCGACGGAGATGCCGCCTTAATCTCTGCTATGATTGCATTTTTACCATTTTTTCGTTTTATTGCCGTGTAAAAATCTCTCGTTGCCCCCGGGGCCGCGATGGGGTCTTCGATGCCTGCCGGCATCCTTGCTACCCTTTCGGCTGTCGCGGCGACGATCATGTCAAGGATCATGGTTCTCCCCCTGATATTCTTACCAGGCTCTCGAGCTTGTTCAATGCTTGGCCCGATGAGACTGCGTCCTGCGCAAGTTCGATACCATCTGCTATGTCTCCTGCTTTTCCCCCCGCGTAGAGAGCTGCCCCTGCATTCATCGCAACGACATCGCGGGCAGCCCCCGACACCCGACCCTGCAGGATCCCGCGGATGATCCGGGCGTTGCCCTCCCTGTCCGGCCCGCAGATATCCCGGAGCGGGTACTCCGGGATGCCGAAGTCACGTGGTGACAGGGTATACTCCTCGATCCGGTCTCCGTTCAGTTCAGCAACCCGCGTCTCTCCACAGACCGTGATCTCATCCAGCCCTGAACCATGGACAACGAGGGCTCGGCGGACACCGAGGATCTGCAGGGCGCCGGCGACCGGGGCAAGGAGATCGGAAGAGAAGACCCCGACCAGTCGTGCGGGGGCACGGGCAGGGTTCAGGAGGGGTCCGAGGATGTTGAAGACAGTGTAGCAGCCCATCTCCCGGCGGACCGCGGCAACATTCCGGAATGCAGGGTGGTAGAGGGGTGCGAAGAGAAACCCAATCCTGATCTCCTCGACGATACGGCAGACCCTCTCCGGCGGGAGGGTGATTGTCACCCCGAGGGCCTCGAGCACGTCGGCAGAACCACACCTGCTGCTCACCGCCCGGTTTCCGTGTTTCACGACCGGGAGACCGGCACCCGACGCAACGAGTGCTGCTGCAGTGCTGATATTGAAGGTGGATGCCCCATCCGCCCCCCGTCCCGCAGGTATCGACGAGGGTTCCCTCAACGCGTGGCGATATCGTGACTGCATGATCCTCAAGGACCCTGCAGAATGCGGCAATCTCTCCGGGTGTCTCTCCCCTGAGGCGCAGGGCTGCAAGGAACGCTCCTGCCTGAGCCGCGGTTGCCTCTCCCGCCGCAAGCATTCCCATCGCCGCCCTTGCAAGGTCCTGCGGGAGTACCCCGCCGGCAGTCAGCATCCTGATGGCGTCCTGCATCGGGGATCCCCCTGGCCAAGGAAATTTGAAAGGATCTGCCTGCCGTCCGGTGTCAGGATACTCTCGGGATGGAACTGGAGGCCAAAGACAGGCAGGGATCGGTGCATCACGCCCATCACGCATCCGTCATCCTCGGAGACTGCCGTGACCCCNATCTCGGCGGGNAGTGCGTTCTNNGGTGCGGCAAGGGAGTGGTACCGCGTGGCAACAAGAGGGCTCCTGATACCGGCAAGGATGCCCTCCCCGGTATGACGGATGGAGCTCGTCTTCCCGTGCACAGGCGTTTTTAACCGTTCGATCTCCCCCCCGAATGCATGGACGATCGCCTGGTGCCCGAGGCATATGCCGAGGATGGGGATCTTCCCTGCAAACTCCCTGATTGCCTCGAGGCAGAGACCTGATTCTTCAGGCCTTCCCGGCCCGGGAGAGAGGATGATCCGGTCCGGTGCAGCAGCCGAGACCTCGGAGAGCGAACGATCCGAGGTCAGGGTCAGGGGCGTCGATCCAAGGCTTCCCACCATCTGGTAGAGGTTGTAGGTGAAGCTGTCGAAGCAGTCAATGATCAGGACCCTCACGATCCCACCCCCGCGGAGAGGACAGCCTCGCGCATCACCCTTGCCTTTGCCTCAGTCTCCTCGAATTCCTTCTCCGGGACAGAATCGGCAACGATCCCGGCACCCGTGGAGAACTCGACTTTTCCTCCCCGTGCAACCAGCGTCCTGATGGCAATCGCAAACTCAAGTTCTCCGTTGAACCCTGCGTATCCGACGGCGCCTGCATACAGGCCCCGTGGCCGCCCCTCCAGCTCGGCGATGATCTGCATTGCCCGGATCTTCGGCGCTCCGCTCACCGTCCCGGCCGGAAAACACGCCGCGAGTGCGTCGAACCTGTCGCACCCCGGNCTTNNCCTGCCGCAGACCTTCGAGACGATGTGCTGGACGTGGGAGAACCGCTCCACNTCCATGAACTCGGGGACATGNACTGAACCAAAGGCTGNGACCTTCCCGATGTCGTTCCGGGCAAGGTCAACGAGCATCAGGTGCTCGGCCCTCTCNTTCGGATCGGAGAGGAGATCGGCTGCAAGGGCATCGTCCTCCGCGGGATCCTTTCCCCGTGGTCTCGTCCCGGCAATCGGGACTGTCTGGACAGAGTTTCCCTCGACACGGACCAGCATCTCGGGGCTCGACCCCGCGATGGCCTCGTCTCCGAACTGGAGGTAGTAAAGGTACGGGGAGGGATTGATCGTCCTGATTGCCCCGTAGAGGGCACGGGGATCGCCCCGGAACGGACAGGAGATCGTGCGGGAGAGAACCACCTGGAAGATATCTCCGCTGGCAATGTACTCCCTTGCCTTCCGGACGGAACCTTCAAAATCCTCCCTGTTCATGCTCGAAGAAAACCGGATATTCTCCCTCCTGCAGGGAGGATCTCTCCTCCCGTTTCTCTTCGGGGTCACTTCCGCCACTGTCTCTCTCATGCGTTCCAGGATCTCCCCCGATCGGGCTCCTGCCTCCTCTCTCCCATCATCCCCGGATATGGGGGAATTATCAAAGAGCGTGCAGGATCCCCTGACGTGGTCATAAACGATTCCCCGTGTGCAGAGCATGAACCGTGCAGCAGGCCCCTCCTCTCCGGCACGTACACGGCCTTCCGTGAGGGCAGTGACGGCATCGTAGGAGATGTAGCCGACCAGTCCGCCGGAAAAACCCGTGGCGGTATTTTCCGTGCACCGTATCTGGCTCGAGAGTTCCCTCAGCTGGGTGACCGGGTTGTCACCCCCGGGAACTGCCAGCCGCGAAAAAATGACAGGATCGCCCGAGAACGAGATCTTTCTCCCGAGGGAGAAGACTGCGGGAACAGCAAGGCCGATGATGGATCGGACTGCCCTCCTTGGAACGCCCTCAACAGATTCGAGGATGAATCCGCGTCCCTTTCCAATCGCAGAATAGAGTGTGAATGGATCTACTGCCGGGATCGGGATCTCCAGGGTTTCCTGGTGGAACACGCAACCCTTCACGGGACCTGTCCGGGGAACCTTCCCGGCCGGGCTTTCGATACATGCCGCCGGTCTGGCGGCAGTACCCAGTCCACCGGCATCACCGGATCAGACGTCTCTTTCTGAAACATGTTTTAATATATACATCAATGCCATTATTTATACTTTGGTGTTTCAAATTATGCTGAAAACATGCACCTGTACCCTCCCTCCACCTGCGAGGGGAACTCCTGATATCCAGGAAATCCCCTTTCCGGTTGGATGGAAAATAACCCGGTTCTCCAGGTGATCTGCTTGTCAGAAAACCCGCCGCACCCCTCTGCCTGCCGGATGTATCAGGAGAGGACAGGAGGGCTCTTGAAGAAAAGCTCAAACGATAAAGACAAATCTTTCTCCCTCGAAACCTTTCACTCCGCCTTCTTCCCCACGAAGACGCAGAAGGTCCTGTTCTTGTAAACGACATCGACCCCGGAGAACCCCGCCTCTGCAAGCCACCGCATCTGGTCAAGGAGAGGGGCATTCTTGTCGAGAGTCTCCCGCCGGGTCACTGCAGCCTCCAGTTCTCCGGGATCGATCCGGGCCTTTATGAGATGAGAGTTCCAGTAATCACGGTATTTGCGGGAGAGCCACTCCGACGGCGCCTCCACCTGGTCGGCATTCACAAAGACTCCTCCGGGAGAGAGGAGCCCGAATACCTTTTCAAAGAGGCGCTTCTTGTCGGCATGCTCCAGGTGGTGAATGGAGAGAGCCGAGCAGACGAGGTCGTACTTCCCCGGGATCTCCTCGCGGCTGTAATCCGCAACCACATACCTGACACGAGTGCTGCCCGAGAACCGCCTCTTTGCCACGTCGAGCATCCGGTCCGAGATGTCAAGGAGCGTCAGCGTTGCTCGGGGGAATTTCCCGAGGATCAGGGCGGACAGGAGTCCTGTCCCTGCACCGATGTCAAGGACGCGGGGGTCATCCGCCGGCCAGTCAGCTGCCCAGACAGCTGCCCCGTAGAACCCGTCCAGGTCCGGGATGATGTACCTCCTGAGGGCATCGTACTGTTCTGCAGCAGAATCGAAGGCTTTCTTCACATCTTCCATGTTTTCTCAGGGGTTATCTTTCCACGAGTATAATATCGTGCACCCGGAAAGATACATTCCCGTCACTCTCGAACAGGTGTCCCTGTGACGGTTCCGGAACGCCTGTTGATAGTAAACAGAAAATACCATTCCTCTTCCCCTCCCATGAGAATGTACAATGACTTCCGAAATTCCGGCCGGATATGTCCATGGCCACTCCCGGCGGGAGGCCGAACGCCTGTCTGACCAGGCTTCCACCCTCTCAACGCTACTCCATCATGATACCTTATACCCACCCGGATCATCTCTCCTTGAAGCCGGGTGCGGGGTCGGGGCACAGACAGAGATCCTTGTATCGAAAAACCCGGATTGCCGCATCACATCCATAGACATTTCAGTCCCTTCACTGAGGCATGCACGGAATGCCGGAGAAGAGAGGCAATGGAATAATGTCTCATTTGCACGTGCAGACCTGTTCAGGTTGCCTTTCCGTGATGAGACATTCGATCATGTTTTTGTCTGCTTTGTCCTTGAACATCTCCCAAGCCCCCTTGGTGCCCTCGCTTCCCTGAAAAAGGTCCTTAAACCCGGAGGAACTCTGACCGTCATCGAGGGAGACCATGGATCGGCATTCTTTTATCCTGAAAGCAGGTATGCGAGCCATTGTATCCGTTGCCTCGAGGACCTTCAGTCCGAGATGGGGGGAAATCCCCGGATTGGCCGCGAGCTGTTCCCCCTCCTCACCTCTGCAGGATTTGGGAATGTCTACGTCTCTCCAAGGCAGGTTTACGTCGACGGGTCGCGGCCCAATCTTGCATCCGGGTTCACCCGGCAGACGTTTACTGCCATGGTGGAGGGTGTCCGGGACCAGGTTATTCAGAAGAAGAAAATGCCCCCAGATGAATTCGACAGGGGGATACGTGACCTCGTAAAAACCGGAGAACCCGGGGGAGTCTTCTGCTACACATTCTTCAAAGCGGTCTGTGTCAAATGATGTCCCGGAAAGAACAGGGGGCAGCAATAATTCCTTCCCGTTCCACAACCGGAGAACGGGCAAGTTCCATCACGCCGTTTTCCTGTCCGTGATATCGCGAAAGATCCCGCGCGTGTACCGGGGTTTTCCTCCAATGATGAGGGAGTTTGCCCTCCCCTCGAGATACACCTTCTTTCCCGACTTTGCACGGAAAACTGCCTCGAACCTGCCGACGTCCTCCCCTGATATCACCCTGTGGAACAATTCCCTGCAGTGTTCCCGAGAGACCGGGTCGATGACGTCAAAGAGCGTCATGTGCTGGAGATCCTCGAGGGTATACCCAAGGGTCATCCTCCACGTCCTGTTCACGAACAGGAATCGCCCCTCAGCATCAACGCTCTGGATGAGATCGCTTGCATTTTCGAGAAGGTCGCGGTAGCGCGCCTCGTTCGCGCGGAGAGCCTCGGTTCTCCGGGAGATCTCCCGCAGCACGTCCAGCCAGTGCTGGATCTCGAGCGAGGCAAGGTTGAACCGTTTTGCATCGGCTGCCGGGATGAAGAAGAAGTTCTCGAGGATCTCTGCATCAAGGACAACGAGGGGATGTGTCCGGAGGACGTCCTGGAGCGTCGCCGGCGGAGTCTCGCCGAGCCTGTATATGCAGACGAGAACGAGTCCTCCTTCCCGGAGGAGGGGTTCGAGCTCCCCGAGATCGCCCACGATGGTCTGCGCTGACCTGTGGGGCGAAAAAGGCGGGACCTCCCGGACGATACAGAGCGCGGAATACCCCTTCTTTTCAGCTTCTTCTGCCTTCTTCTGGAAAAATATCCTTACACTGTCAATTGTTGCAAAGTGCTGGTGGAACTCCTCGTCTTCGTGCGAGAGGACGTGCATGGATCCATCGCCCACGGGGTGCACCTGTTCTCCAAAGACTGCAGGGTTTCTCTCGGGGAACCGGGATATATAAAAGAGGTACCACCTCTTTTCCCTGCACCTCTCACGGATCATCTCCGTGACCGCAGCAAGTTCTGGAATCTCCCTGAAGAGGACGGCCACGTGGTCCCCTGCCTCGATCTTCCGCTTCTGACCATCGATGAACGCCAGCTGATCCCTTTCTTTTTCTCTCTGCTCCATCTCCCCTTCCGGGAATGTATCCCAAGGGAAGAAGTAGTTCACCAGGATGAAATATTTTGATCGTGTCCAAAAATCGGCTAAGATAATCCCTCATGGGATGATCTCACTGGTGACAAAACGAAAAGGAGATCACCCCAGATGGATATCGTGCACTCAATTGAAGTAAAGATATGCATTTCTGAA
>Ga0067045_1027573_pt1 | contig 87379 bp, 73 predicted proteins | sample TerdegcTABiofilm_FD_59184 | JGI IMG/M metagenome (GOLD analysis project Ga0067045, IMG submission 59184) | Combined Assembly of (Gp0054472, Gp0054536) Wastewater bioreactor microbial communities from Singapore -Terephthalate degrading...
TCCTTAAATTAAATGATCTAAAGCAAGAGATGAGTAAAGAAAAAGAAAAAGATATGGATCCTTTCATTTATATTTCTACTTGAGGCAGCGTATCGTATTTCCTTTATATTTTTATGTGAGGCATTAGGGAAAGACACGTCTGATTTTGTTTTTTTGTCTATCCCTTTTTACCAAAAAATTTCTACTATTTAGTACCATTGACTTTTTCTAAATAGACAAAATATAAAATCAGCTGCTATTATTTCTCTATATTTATTGCTATCTCTATATTTATTTTTTTTATTGTATTATAATTAATACAGTTTAGGTTTTAGAGTTTGGTTAAAATAAAAATTAAGTAGCCTGTTTTCTAAAACTAATTATTTTTTAGAAGTGAAAAGTGATGAAAGATTGGGAATTATTATTAAAAATGGATTCAATTTCCTGGCTATTAGAAGACAATAATCCTTCGGTAAAGTATTTTACTCTCCTGGATCTTTTAGGAAAGACAAAGGATGATAAGGAAGTAAACCGAGTAAGGAAGGATATTGTTCAGAAAGGACTCGTTCCTATAATTTTGTCCAAACAGAAAGAAGGTGGTTATTGGGAAGAAGAATATAATTTTTATACCAGTAAATATAAGGGAACGGTATGGCAATTATTAATCCTGGCCGAGCTAGGAGCTCATAAAGATCTTGATACTCGAGTAGGAAAGGCTGCTGAATTTATAATGGACCGCTCTCAGGATCGATTAAGGTTTGGATTTTCTGTCTATCCTAGGGTAAGATGGGAAGGTGGTAGACCCGGTAGCGTGATACCCTGTCTAACTGGTAATATGGTATACAGTCTTATTCGATTGAGTTATCTTGCAGAGGATAGAGTACAAAAAGCTATTCAATGGATTACTACCTATCAGCGCTTTGATGATGGAATTAACGAATTACCAGAAGATTGGCCTTATAACCAATTAGGGGAGAGCTGTTGGGGAAAACATTCCTGTCATATGGGTGTGGTAAAAGCTTTGAAGGCACTAACGGAGATTCCTAAGGAACAAAGAAATAAAGAAGTAAAAAGAACTATCGAAATAGCAATAGAATACCTACTCCAGCATCATATCTACAAACAAAGTCATAATTTAGATAAGATAGCCAAACCCGGTTGGCTCCGTCTAGGTTTTCCGTTAATGTATCAAGATGATATTCTGGAAATTTTGGATATATTAACCCGCTTAGAATGCCATGATGAAAGGATGCAAGATGCAGTTGATATTTTAATCTCTAAACAAAATGAGCAGGGCAGATGGAGACTAGAAAATACTTTTAATGGGAGTTTCCAGGTGGACATTGAGAAAAAGGGTGAACCCAGAAAGTGGATCACCTTGAATGCTTTAAGGGTATTAAAAAGATATTACCATTTACCGGTATTGAAGAATGGAAGAATAGAAAAAGAAAACTGAGGATAGATTACTCAATCTATTATTATAAAATTAGTGCAGAAACAATGAGAATTTTGCCTGCCCTACCTCATAATTTATTTATGGATAGTTACTTTATTAGTTATAGATTAGTTATAGTGTCTCCTCTGAATCCTGAAATTATTTTTGAAAGTTATGAATAATAAAAAAAGAGGGTAATTATCTTGCCAATTTTGGGAAAAATAATCCCCTAATTTATTTTTTTATTCCAGGGATATTCTTTTATTATTTTTGCTTTATTTTCTTTTTATTACCAGATACTTTTAAAAATATTCCAAAGGAGATTTAAAGATGAATAAATTGGTAGACGAATTAAATCAACAGCTCGCAGAGATTAACGGTAAGGCTGCTGTTGTTTCAATTCATCATTTAGCTGACTTAGATAGTGAGTTAAATAATAATATTAAGCAGGGAATCTTGCGCAGCGATTCTTATCATAGGCTGGTATCATTCTATAATCTAACTTTTAATTTTAAACCTCCGGTCGATTTTCCGGCTGCACAGTCGATTATTATTACTGCAGCATTACAGCCTAAAGTAGAAGTAAAATTTAAGTCATTTGATAAAATATATAGAGCGATTATTCCCCCTACTTATATGGATAGCACGGATAAAGAAGTTATGGAGAGACTTTCCTCCTGTCTGGCTAAATTTAATTATCAATTACATCCTTTGAGGCTTCCCTTGAAACTTTTAGCCATGCATAGTGGATTAGCTAGTTATGGTAGAAATAATATTACCTATACCGATCAGTGGGGTAGCTTTTTTAGATTAAAGGGCTTTTATTCTGATCTGCCTTGCCAGGAGGATACCTGGCAAGAAGTTAGAATGATGGAATCCTGCCATAAATGTGTGGTTTGCCTCAATCAATGTCCTACTGGAGCAATCTCTCGAGAGAGTTTTCTCATCAAGGCAGAAAAATGTTTAACCTTTTTTAATGAAGGTTCGGATAATTTTCCAGAGTGGATCAAACTACCCTGGCACAACTGCCTGATTGGATGTATGAAATGTCAGGATGTCTGCCCAGTAAATAAAGAATATAAAAAGTTTATTGTTTCTGGAAGTGATTTTTCCGAAGAAGAAACTTCCATGATACTGCAGGGGGTGGCTAAAGATCAACTTCCCCTTGATACAATTGAAAAATTAAAAAAGATTTGTCTATTAGATGATTATCAAGTGCTGCAAAGAAATTTAGCCGTATTAATAAGAAAGAATAAATTTTTAGAAGTATAATATTGCTTTTTCGGAATCCTACAATTTTTAAGGCTTTGATATCTAAAAGAATTAAAGTGGTAACTATTATTAGCCTAGATTTAGATTTTTTAGTAAAGGGAAAGTTGATTTATATGTTTTATCAGATTGATTGGGAAAATACCGAAAGAATTGTGGAAAAAAAGTACCACTAATTTATCTTTCTTTATTTTACTAAAAAATTCCTCTCCAAAATCCTCTTTAGAGAATAAATATATTAAGAGTACTTTAAGTTAGTATCTATCAGTAAAAAAAGTCAAATAAAATTATTTGACTAAATTAAAAAAGTCAGGTATATTAAAATAAAGTATTTTTATAATACTTAATTTAAGATTTATAAAAAGATTTTTCCAGCATAGAATTGTCTCCTATATCAAACCTACCTGCATGCTATCTTTATAGATAACTTTTAAATTATAGAAAGGAGGTGTATAGTGACCTAAAGACCTCGATTCTATAGTAAGTTACTTCCTTAGATATTAAGCTAAAAATTTCTTCAAAGTTTATAACTAGAAATTTTATTTATAAAAGGAGAATATATCTATGAAAAAAGTAATCTTTTTAATCCTTCTGACCGGAATAATTTTGTTAAGTGGAATCTGGTTTACTTTATGCGGGGGAGCTGAACAAGTTACTATCAACTGGTGGCATATCCAGACAGAAACTGAGCATCGAAATTTATGGCAGAGTTTAGCTGAACAATATATGGCTAAAAATCCAAATGTTAAAATTGAAATTACCGTAATGGAGAATGAAAACTTTAAAGCTAAATTAACTACGGTAATGCAATCAGGAGAAGTGCCAGACCTTTTCCAGAGCTGGGGTGGTGGAACTATGAATCAGCAAGTCGAAGCAGGATTGCTTAAAGATATTACCAGTTATCTGGATAAAGATGGTTGGCGAGAAACCTTCTCAGAAGGTGCCCTCGGTGTTTATGCTTATAAAGGCAGAAACTATGGAGTGCCTCGCGATATGGGTATGGTTGGTTTCTGGTACAATAAAGATTTATTTGCGAAAGCTGGCATTAGCAATCCTCCGGCGACCTGGAGTGAATTTTTGGAAGCTATTAAGAAGTTAAAAGCTGCTGGCATTACTCCTATTGCTTTAGGTGAGGGAGATAAGTGGCCAGGTGCCTTCTACTGGGAGTATTTGGCGGTACGTATAGGAGGAGAAGAGGCTTTTATCAAAGCTGCTTCCAGGGAAGGTTCCTTTACTGATCCAGCATTTGTTGCCGCCGGAGAGAAGTTATTAGAATTGGTAACTACTGAGCCTTTCCAGCTTGGTTTCCTGGGAGCTACTTGGGCTGATGAAGCTACTCTGATGGGTAATGGCGAAGCAGGCATGGACCTAATGGGACAATGGGCTCCAGGATCATTTAGAGAAAATAGTATCGATGGTAAAGGACTGGGAGATAAAGCAGGATGGTTTAAATTCCCTATGGTAGAAGGTGGCGCTGGACATCCTAATGATGCATTAGGAGGAGGTAATGGTTTTGTAGTGGGAAAGAATGCTCCTGAAGAGACTGTAGATTTTCTTAAATTTATTAGCAGTGTGGAATCTCAAATTGCTCAAGCTAATATAGGATTATCGGTTCCAGTGGTAAACGGTGCAGAAGTAGGATTAACCGATCCCATGCTCAAACTCGTTCAAAAAGGTGCTGCAGAGGCGGGATATTTCCAGTTATACTATGACCAGTATCTACCTCCAGCTACTGGTTCAGTAGTAAATGATGCAGTCCAGGGATTATTTGCAGGCACATTAACTCCTCAACAAGCAGCCCAGATGATTGAAGATTCTGCTGCTCGAGAATTGAAGAAATAAGGTTTAATTAATCAGGTATGGGGATTATAATTATATATTTATTGATCCCCATACCTTTTATGGTTTGGTAAGGAAGTTTTTCATGAAGAGATATCCAAGAAAAAATGGACAGATACGTTCACTAAATATTCATTCTCCTTGGCCTCTGAAAGATAATTTGACTATTGTATTATTTTTATTGCCTGCTTTTTTATTTTTATCCTTATTTCTGGTTTATCCCATTCTTAGATCAGCCTACTATAGTTTATATAACTGGAAAGGGATGGGCCCGGCAGTAGATTTTATTGGATTGGAAAACTTTAAACGTCTCTTTGCTGATCAAATATTTTTAAAAGCAGTAAAAAACGGAATTTTTATTATCGTATTTTCCTTAGCCATTCAACTTCCCTTAGCCATGGCCCTGGCTCTTATTATAGGCCGCGATATACCAGGTCGTGCTTTCTTCCGGGCAGTTTTTTTTATGCCCTATGTCTTATCAGAAGTTATCACCGCTATTATGTGGTTAATTATTTATAATCCTAATCCAAACCGAGGATTTCTTAATGCTATTATTAATGTAATTCCCTTTTTGAAACCACAGGCCTGGTTGGCTGACACCAGATTGGTAATGCCAGCCATTTTTGTGGTGCTGACCTGGAAGTATATTGGATTACATATGCTTTTATATATTACTGGTTTACAAAATATCCCCAGAGAAATCGAAGAGGCTGCGTTAATTGATGGTGTTAATAATCCACAGATGGTAGCTTATATAACCTTGCCTTTATTGTCGGGTACCATAAAAACTTCAGTCTATCTTTCCATTCTGGGATCACTACAGGTATATGCCCTGGTATGGATTATGACCAGAGGTGGTCCAGTCAATGCCAGCGAGGTTATGTCCACTTATATGTATCGCTATAGTTTTGTCCGCTTTGAGCTGGGTTACGGCTCAGCCGTAGCAATTGTAATGTTGCTTATTGCTTTAACTTTTTCCATTATTTATTTACGTCTTACTCATCGGGAAGAATATTTAGCCTAGAAAGGATCTTTAATGGCAGCAATAATGAACTCGAAAAATGATAGTTCTAGAAATAAACTTCCTTTTATAATTAAATATATTATTCTAATTATTGCTTCGGCATTTATACTATTTCCGATAGTGGTGATTGTTTTTGGAGCATTAAAAACTCGTGGAGAATTTATGACTATACCTTATATTCCTCCTATTCCCCCCAAATGGGATAATTTAAAACACATTTTAAGTATGCCCATCTTCTGGTATATGCTGAGAAATAGCTTACTGGTAATGTTTACTACTACCCTGGGAGTAGTTCTTATTGCTAGTTTATCAGCCTTTGTATTTTCTCGAGTGAAATTCCGTGGACAAAATCTTTTATTTAACTTTTTTACTCTAGGATTAATGTTCCCGGTTACAGTGGCAATTTTGCCCATCTATCTGGTAATACGCCAGATGGGTTTAACCAATAATCTGATTGGAGTTATTCTGGTCCAGACTGCATTTCAGCTCTCTATTTCCATCGTAATACTTCGTAATTTTTTTATGTCTATACCGGTAGAACTTCAAGATGTGGCTAGTATTGATGGCTGTAATAGATTTAAATTTTTCTGGTATATTATATTACCACTTTCCCGACCAGCTCTATCTGCGGTAGCATCATTGGCTATGGTGAATAGTTGGAATGATTTGCTGGTACCCTTGGTATTAATTGACAAGGAAAGATTATGGACACTTCCTTTAGGCACTATGCAATTTCAGGGGCAGTATGGAATGGATTTATCACTAGTTTCTGCATTTTTATTATTAACGGCTATACCTGCCCTTATCTTTTATTTATTTGCAGAACGTCAGCTTGTATCCGGTCTTACTGCTGGTGCTTTGAAAGGATAGCAAATATTAGAGAATAACTTTTTCTCTTACAGAGATAGAAGATATTTCAATATAGATAAAAAAGGGATTTAGAAGATGGTCGAAAAGTTTAAGAAACGAAAAAAGGATAGCCAGCAAGAAAAGGCTTATCTTGATACAAAACTTTCTATTAAAGAAAGGGTTAAGAACTTATTATCTTTAATGACTTTAGAAGAAAAGATTGCCCAATTAGGTAGTGCCTGGATATATGAAATAACCGAGGAAAAGAAATTCTCTAGAAAAAAAGCAGAAAAAGTAATGAAAAATGGCATTGGGCAGATAAGCCGTTTAGGGGGGGCGAGTAATTTTACTCCTCAGGAGTCTCTTAAAGTGGCTAATCAGATTCAAAGATTTCTTCTAGAAAATACCCGATTGGGGATACCAGCGATAATTCACGAAGAATCCTGTTGTGGATACATGGCTCAAGGTGCAACTTGTTTTCCTCAGATAATTGGGATAGCCAGTACCTGGGAGCCAGAGTTAGTTAAGGCAATGGGGGAGATAATAAGAACACAAATGAAAGCAGTAGGAGCTCATCAAGCCCTCGCCCCGGTTCTGGATATTGCTAGAGACGCCAGATGGGGAAGGGTGGAAGAAACTTTTGGTGAAGATCCTTATCTGGTTTCTTTTCTAGGATTATCTTATCTTCAGGGGATTCAGGGTAATAATCCAAGAGAAGGGATTATGGCTACAGCTAAACATTTTGCAGGGTATGGAGTTTCTGAAGGCGGAATGAATTGGGCACCTCCTCATATTCCGTCCAGAGAAATGCGGGAAGTTTTTTTATTACCCTTTGAAGTGGCAGTAAAAGAGGGAAAAATTTCGGCAATAATGCCAGGATATCATGAATTGGATGGTGTTCCCTGCCACAATTCCAGTGAATTATTAACAAATATTCTAAGAAGAGAATGGGGCTTTAAAGGGTTGGTAGTTTCTGATTACTTTGCCATAGATATGCTTCGGAGAATCCATCGTATTGCCCGGGATAAAGAAGAGGCTGCCGGCAAGGCTCTGGAAGCAGGGGTGGATATGGAACTACCTAGTACCGATTGTTACGGTAATCCCTTAATGAAATTATTGCAGAAAGGTTTCATCAAGGAATTATTAGTTGATGCATCAGTAACCAGGATACTGGAAAAGAAATTTTTACTGGGTCTTTTTGAGAATCCTTATATCGATGAAAATAAATCAATCTTTTTTGATATGCCAGAGGAGAGGAATTTGGCACATAAAATTGCTCAAAAATCTATTGTTCTATTAAAGAATGAAAATAATACTTTACCGATCAGAAAAGATATTCTATCCATTGCAGTAATTGGCCCAAACGCTCACAGTACCAGAAATATGATTGGTGATTATGCCTATCCCTGTCATCTTGAATCCCTTATGGATATGAACAAAGATGTACAGGTATTTGATACACCAACCCCCGATAAAGTAGAAAGGGTAGACAATTTTGTACCGATGATAACTGTACTGGAAGGAATCAAAGAGAAGATAAGTAAAAAAACAGCTATCTTCTACGCTAAAGGGTGTGAGGTAAGAGGTGATTCCCGAGAGGGTTTTTCTGAAGCCATTGATATAGCTAAAAAATCAGAAATTGCCATAGTAGTAGTAGGTGATAAAGCCGGGCTAGTAGAAGACTGCACTTCTGGGGAGACTAGAGATAGGGCAGATCTCAGGTTGCCAGGTGTGCAGGAAGAACTAGTAAAAGAGATCTACAAAACGGGCACTCCAGTAATAGTAGTGCTAATAAATGGGAGGCCTTTATCGATTGATTGGATTGCAGAAAATATCCCAGCGATAATAGAAGCGTGGTTGCCAGGTGAAGAGGGAGGGCGGGCTATTACTGATGTACTTTTTGGAGATGTTAATCCGGGAGGGAAATTACCTATTTCTTTCCCCAGGTTTGTGGGACAGTTGCCACTATATTACCATCATAAACCTTCCGGAGGACGTTCTCATTGGAGAGGTAATTATGTAGAAATGAGTACTAAACCTCTTTTCCCTTTTGGATATGGCCTGAGCTATACCAGTTTCGAATATAGTAATCTGATTATCACCCCCAAAACTCTATCTTGGGAAGATCAGGTGGAGATTAGTTTAGAGGTGAAGAACACAGGGAAAATTACTGGAGAAGAGGTAGTACAGTTATATATAAATGATGAACTGGCAGAGATAACCAGACCGGTAAAAGAATTGAAGGGCTTTCAAAGGATTATTTTAAAACCGAATGAGAAGAAGAAGGTAAAATTTTTTTTGTCTATGGCCCAATTAGGTTTTTATAATAAGGAGATGAAGTATATCGTAGAACCAGGTATAATTGTGGTTATGGTGGGAAGTTCTTCGGAGGATATAAGGCTGAGGGGAAAATTTGAAATCATTGGTGAAGTTCAGGAAATAAAAAAAGTAAGAAAATATTTTACCATAGTAAGGATTGAATGATACTATACTAAGCATTTTAAAGAATATTTTTAAGTGTGGAATAAAATAAGGCGATTGAAAAAGGAAATAATTTTTATGAAAAAAAATGAGGACTTATTGGGAAATTCAATGGTAATCAGAAAATTAAATTTAAGCAGTATTTTTAAGACTATCCAGAAGAAAGGACCTATCTCACGGGTAGAACTGACTAAAATTACTAATTATAGTCCAGGGACAGTATCTAATCATGTTCGTACTTTAATTAAAAAAGGCTTTGTGATTGAAACCAATAAAGGCCTTTCTTCTGGCGGAAGAAAACCAGTACAGTTGATCATTAATCCTGATAAAGCATATATTTTAAGTATTGAGATAGAAGTAAATCAGATAAAGATAGTCTTTTTTGACCTGGATATGAAGGTAGTCTCCAAAAGCATCATTCCTATAACTTCCAAAAAGAATCACATAGGTACCTTAAAACAGTTATTTTCTGAAATAGATAGAATAATCAGTGAAAAGAAATTTAAGTTAGATCAACTCCTGGGAATAGGGGTAGCTGTTCCTGGCTTGATTGATAAAGTAAAAGGTATTTTGGAATTCGCCCCTAACTTAGGATGGAGGGGTGTTCCCATAGTCAAAATTTTTCGAGAAAAATATAATCTCCCGATTATCTTGAATAACGAAGCAAAGGCAGCAGCAATTGGAGAGCGAGCAGCCGTATATCCTGAGGTGAATAATATGGTTTTTGTCTCTATTAACGAAGGAATAGGTTGTGGAATTTTTCTTCATGGGAAATTATATAGAGGAGCAAGTGGAAATGCAGGTGAATTTGGTCATATAACTATTAATACCAATGGACCGAAGTGCCATTGCGGGAATCGGGGATGTTGGGAAACCTTTGCTTCAGAGACTTATATTGTGAATAGCTACTTGAAATTACCTGGGAGTAATAGCAAATTATCTAAAAAAGAAATATATCAATTGGGTAGAGATGGTGAAGAAAGGATAAGAACTATATTCAGGGAGGCAGGAAGAAATATAGGGATTGGATTAGTCAATATTATTAATGGACTCAGCCCAGAATTGTTAGTAATCGGGGGAGGAATTGTAGAAATAAAAGATTATATTATTGATGAGATTATTCGCAAGCTGGAAGAGGGTGCCTTAACAGTTTGTTTCAAAAAAGTTACCATAAAATTCAGTAAACTGGGTAGCTTAGCTGCAGTTTATGGAATGGCTGAATTAATCATTAATGAAAGGATTAGATTAATTGAATAGTGAGGAGAGAATATCATGAAAAACAATAAATCTTTGCATAGTATCTGTCGCTGGACTTTTAATTCCGGGAAAGGTGGTTTTGTTCCTGATAAAATTAGGCCACAATGGGATAATCAGAATTTTAATACTATGGATATGATAAAGTTAGTAAGAAATAAAATTGTACCCAGATTACCAGAAAATATTGAACTGGGAATCGAAATGCATTATGATTTTGAATTTGATGAAATGACTGCTCCCGCTATTGCCGATGCCCTGGTAGAGTCGAGATTGTATTTAGCTATGGTAACCCCAGGAGCACATAAGCATTATGCTTATGGGGGAATTGCCTCACTGGATCCGGCAGAGAGAAGGTCCGCAGAAGAGTTTGGAGAAAGAACCCTGGATCTTGCCTATGGGCCTTTTCGGAAGGCCTGGCATCCTGATCCCTTGAAATGGCCTACTATAGTAATCTGGAATGGTTCTTTCGGTTACGATATTGCCTCTATGGGAATCCGTCAGATGTATCAAAATCTTAAAGAGAGTATGGCAAAATTATGTAAATATGAGGAAAAGTTAGGAGGAAATCTCTACTTTGCCCTGGAACCGAAACCTAACGAAGGACATCCAGCCTTATTAATTCCTACAGTAGCCAGTGCATTGCTATTCTGGAAGAAGTTAGAGGAAGAGTTTAATATCACTTCAAAGAAAAAGGGAGTGAATAAGGAGTTTGGACACTCAGAAATGATCGGTCTTGACCATATTTATGATACTGTGGAAGAGATAGACCATAATGCTTTAGTACATATGCACCTAAATAGCCAGGGATATAATGATGGTATTATCCTGGGAGGACCGGGGAAGTATGATATCGATCATGGGACTAGAGTCAATGGGATGAATATAGCTATTGCAGGTTTAATTCAGGAGGCAGGTTTTAATCGCTGGAAGGGGCATGATATGCAACCCCGGCCTTATGACCATGAAGAACAGGCTATAGATAGGGTAATCAGGAGTATACTTAGCTGGGAATCCTGTGCACAAGCGGCTCAGGAGGTGAATAAGAATCAATTACTTACTTGCTTGGTCAGGCGAGAAACCGCCCAGGCAGAAGATGTGATGAGAGAAGCTCTTATTCAAGCCCAAAGATATTTTGATCAGATGTATAAAGGATAAACATTTTACCCATCGTTTGCTCGTTTTAGTCTCTGGATTTTACTGGTTAAGAAATGAACTCTTCATTTTTAATTTAACAATTAATACCTGCTCTACGTAAAGCCTGGGAAATATTCTTTTCTGTCTGGCAAAAGAATTGGTCAGTCTTCTTGTCTTCCAGATTATATTTTTTATAAATCCAGTCAGCATACCGATAGTTCATTCTGTCCAGGATTACATAATCAACTTTCCCTAATAGGAGTTCTACTAGATCTTCTGCTCCCGGGAGTATGGGGGCGATCATGACATAAGTCTTCAGACCAGCTCTATGTAATTCGCCAAGAGCGAGAATTCGTTCTTCTATGCCCGGGGAATGAGGTTCGAACAATTTTTTGGTTGTCTCATCAGAGGTAGCTATGCTGAAACCAACCTGGAAATTTTTCCCTCTCTTTAGGATATCCAAATCTCTTAGCACTAAAGGTGATTTTGTTTGGATAACTACTGGCCAATTATTTTCCGCCAGTATTTCTAGACATTGGCGGGTAATTTTATATTTTTCTTCTACTGGTTGATAGGGGTCACATACTCCGCTTATCCATACCTCTCCAATTTTTTTTCTGACTATCTCTTTTTTTAATAATTCGGGTGCATTGATCTTAACATCGACAAATTGGCCCCACGGTTCAAGATGTCCAGAATATTTTTTCATAAAACGGGCATAGCAATAAAAACAGCTGTGCTGGCAACCCAGATAAGGATTGATGACATAGGGATAGACTTTTGATTTGGATAGAATGGTTTTGGATAGTATTTCTTTTATTATCATGATTATTTATAATTTATCAGAAAAACAATCGAATAACAAGGTAACTTTTGATAATTTCTTCTAAGAAAAGATACTGATTAAAATATGATTTATCAAGTAAGATTTTTATGTTTTTTATAGCTCGAAAAGGAAGAAAGGGAAAATTTTTTATATACCCGGAATATTGCTTATTTTGCAGATAAAAATTTTTAGTTATGATAGAATTTAAAAAAGTTAATCAAATATACTGAAAGGCTTTATACAAAATCTTACTTTTTAGATATTAAATTTATATAAAACACAGGAAAGCAGTTTGAAATATGAGGGTTTGGGATATTCACCCCGGCTATCTTTCCCGGCAAAATTTGCTGGGAGAACATGCAGAAATACACGCTTTGCATAGTATTATTAGCCATGAGAAAAGAGGGTATTGCCATCATCCGGAAACAAAGAGGTGGATAGGATATTTAGACCTTTTAGTCCTTCGACATAATTTAATAGTTAAAGAATTGATTTTAAGAGGGCATAGTCATCATAGTCCTTTGAATTTTTTAGATAATCTAACCATAAGAAATCAAGCTAGCCATAATTGGTTTATTGATTTACCTTCGAGACAATTTGCTATTCTGCAAGAAAAATACCAAAAAAGAAGAGACCAGCGAGGTCGCATTCCCCTTCCTGCTTATGGAACTGAATTCTGGGCTCATCATAAGTACTCGGTTATGGCGCGAGGATATCAGTATTATAAAGAAATTCAGAATTTTTTGAAAAATAGAATTAATTTACCCATTACTAAAGATGATGACTTAATTTTAAGAGTTCTGAAATTAATGGGGAAGCCTGTCTCCCGAGTAGCTTTGGAAAATGTAATTCTACATTTATGGGGATATTTTAAAAACTTAGCCAACCAAGAGGAAAAAGATATTTTTTTTAATTTATACGTTTCCAAAGAAAAAATAAAATTTCTTTATCAAATGTCTCAAGAATACCAAAAAACTTACCTCCTTCATTCCACTATTTTCGCCGACTTTATAATAGACTGATGGTAGGAAAAGATTTAAGTATAAAATTTAATTCTGCCTTACTGACTTCTCAGTTTATCTAATGTTGAAAAGCGATTTACTTTTGAATTTTATTTAATAAATCAATCATCAAGAAACATTTTGTTATTGACACAAGGGGTATAATAAGATTTGAAAAAGATAAATGTTATTTCAAAGAAGGTAATTCTATGGAAGAGCAAATTATTTTAGAAAAACTCATTAATTTAGATTCGAGAATAATAGAGCTTAATGAAAAAAGAAAGAAGCAATTAGTGGAGTTAAGTAATAAGTACAAAGAAGAAGAAATGAAAATTATTAATCAATATAAAGAATTAATTACAAAGGAAACTAAGGAGATAACTCAAAAGATTAGACAAGAAACAGAACAAGAAATTAGTCAGTTAAAGCTGAAGAATAAAAAGTTGTTAGATAATATGAAAAACAAATTTGAAACATCGCTAGAATTTATGATTGATGCAATAATTAAGCAAATTTTTAATATAAAAAACTAAAATTATGGATAAAGTTACTATTTATTCTACTATCAATACAAAAATAAGGATTAAAAAAAGAGGGTTCTTAAAAAGAGGAGATTATTTAAACTTATTAAAGATGAAATCTGTAGCTGAGGCCATTCGCTATTTAAAGGGAAATGTATATTATGAGAAAATATTGGGAGAGGTTAATCCAGAAACAGTTAGTAGAAGAGACATCGAAGATATTTTAAAACGAAATATGATAAAAGATATAGATACATTATGTAATTATTTTCACAATGATTATAAGACTTTTATTCATTCTCTATATATGAAATACGAGATAGAGGATTTAAAATATCTCGCTCGTAGAATTTTTAATGGGAAAGAGTATCGGGAGGTTGAACAACCTTTATCTTTTTTAGGTAAATATAGTAAAATTGATCCGGCGAAGCTTTGGGGGGCTAATACAATTAGAGATTTGATCTATTTGCTGAAAGGATCAGAATTTTATGAATTTTTAATTCCCCTGATTGATGGGAGAAGAGAAAATCTTTTCCGATTAGAAATGGCTTTAGATACTGGTTATTTTAATATTATCCAAAGCAGGAGATTGAAGATTTTCCCTAGAGATAAGAAATTACTGAAAAAATGGGAAGGTTTAGTTGCTGATTTATATAATATCCAATGGATATATAGAGGAAAAAAATTTTACCACCTATTACCTGAAGAATTGTTAAATTATACTATAAACTTTGGAGATAAATTAATTTATAAAGATAAACAAAAAATGTGTTATGCCAGGGATACAGAAGAATTATACCGGATGACCCTCGATTTACCATATGGATTTTTATTTAAAGAAGAAGAAATTTCTACAGATATCTTCATGGAAAGAAGAATTAATAGATTTTTATATTATAGACTAAGAGATTTAAGCCGTCGGTCACCATTGAGCATTATTCAAACAGTTGAATATATATGGCTCTATGAATTAGAAATAAAAGATATTATAGCTATTATAGAAAGTCTGAGATATGGATGGTCAGGTGAAGAAATTAGAAAATATCTGGTAAAGAAGATATAGCCCAGGAGAGTTAGTAATGAGTGTAGAAAAAATGAAAATAATGGGGATTATAGGCAAAAAAGATTTTTTAGATAGGGTTTTACGTCTGATTATCTTGAGTGGAAATATGCATATAATTAATGCTTTAAGTAGAGTGAATTCAGATGATTTTTTCTTGCCTCCCACGGAGAAGAATATGGAAGCTTTAGAAGAGGAACCTTATCTAAAACTCTATTCTCAAAAGCGAGATTTTTCCGAGGACGAAAAAATAGTAAAGTTATTTTACCAGGTTTTTAATTTAGAACCGCAATTAAGAAAAGATTTTTTAACTGAGAACTATGATTATAATGATTTTATGAGACAATTTTTTAATATTTATAGAGATCTTTCTTCTACGGTTAATGAAATAGAAGAGAAATTGCAAGAAATAGAACAAAAAAGGGAATACATCAAAAATCTTAAATATTTATCCAAATTTAATTTGGATATCCATTATTTTATTAATATGAAGTATTTAGTATTTAAGATAATGAGAATTACTCGGGAAAATTATGATAAATTGAAAAGGAATTACCAAAATATTCCAGCAATTATACTAAAGGTAGTAGTAGAAGGGAAAAATGTTATTTTGATATCTATTACTCCGGAAACACTAGAAGAAACCTTAGAAAAGATTTTTAGTTCACTTAATTATACCCTTCTTCCCTTACCCAAGGAAGTGCAAGGTACTGCTCAAGAAGTGATAGAACAATATTCTAGAAGCATTGAAGAGGAGCAAAGAAGGATTGAATTTCTTAAAAGATCTATCGAAGAATATAAGATTAAATATAAAGATGAACTAAAAAAGATGTTTTCCAGGTTAGAAATAGAAAAAGTAATAGAAGGACTAAAATCCGAGATTGGTATAGGCAATAAGTTATTTTTTATGTTTGGATTTGTGCCCCTCAGCAATATTTATAACTTAAAGGATGAATTAGAAAAACAATTCAAAGATGAATTGTTAATTTTGATAGATGATGTAAACACAACATCTTCTGGAATAACCCCACCTACTAAGTTAAAAAATTTAGGAATATTTAAACCTTTTGAAAGTTTGATAAAAATGTATGGTATCCCAGCTTACCGAGAAAAGGATCCTACCCTATTTTTTGGTTTGACTTATATGATTCTCTTTGGCTTAATGTTTGGTGATGTAGGGCAGGGAATTGTTCTACTTTTAGGTGGAATTATTTTGGAATTTGTCTATAAAAAAAGAGATTTTGGTGGACTTTTAAGCAGATTAGGTTTTAGCTCAATTATATTTGGATTTCTTTTTGGAAGCTTCTTTGGTTCAGAGAAAATTATACCTGCTCTTATAATGCGGCCAATGGAGAACATTAATAATTGGCTTATTCTCACGGTCATTTTTGGTATACTACTTATTTCAAGTAGCTATATATTTAATATTATTAATGCTAAGAATGAAAAAGCTTTAGGAGAAGCATTATTTGATAAAAATGGCTTTATTGGACTTATCTTTTATCTTTTATTATTGTATATTATATTTCAGGGAATTATAAGAAAGGGTTCCCTTTCCCCAATATTAATTATTATCTGGTTAGCACTACTATTAGCAATGCTATTCAAAGAACTATTAATAACTAAATTATTCCGTTTTAAAAAATCTTCCCAAAAATTGTCCATAAATGAATATATTGAAAAAGGCTTTGGTATTATAGAAATGCTTCTTTCCATACTTTCTAATACTATTTCTTTTATTAGAGTAGGTGCTTTTACTTTAAATCACGTTGGACTTTATATAGCTTTTCTTACTCTTTCTCGCATGATGAATACCCTATGGGGAAATTGGGCTATTCTTATCTTGGGTAATATAGTTATTCTTACTTTAGAAGCTCTAATCGTATTTATTCAAGCTTTGCGACTGGAGTATTATGAACTATTTACTAAATTTTATAGAGGAAATGGTTTAGAATATGTGCCGGTTAGAATTAATAATATGTTCCAAAAAGAAGATAAGAAAACTTTAGAATATAAAAGAGAAAGACTTTTTGTTATTTAAAAATTTTTTTTATTTGGTTAGTTTTAAAAAGGAGGTTTAGGTCATAATGTATATAATTTTATTTATTGCTATGATGATAACAGGATTGACTATTGCCAATGGTTTTTACCTTATCTTTAAAAAAGATAGTAAGAATTTAGTCAGAATTAAAAAATTAGTTAAAATATCCTTAGTATTTTATATTATTCTGGTGGCTGTTTCTCTCTTTTTTTTAATCCCCAATATCGCTAGAGCGCAATCTACAACAGATTCTTCATCTGGAATGGGATTTTTAGCCTCTGCTCTTTCTACAGGTTTAGCTACTATAGGTGCAGGATATGCGGTAGGTGCAGTAGGTTCTTCTGCCTTAGGAGCGGTATCTGAAGATCCAGATATTTTAGGAAAGACATTAATATTTGTGGGTTTAGCAGAAGGTATTGCTATTTATGGATTAATTGTTTCTATTATGATACTAGGTAGATTATAAATTAGAGAGGTTTATATGAAAATTTTTTTAATTAGTGATAATACTCATACCCTGACTGGCATGAGATTGGCAGGTATAGAGGGAGTGGTAGTCCATGAGAAGGAAGAAGTGCTTAAAGAAATTGAGAAAGTGAAAGAAAGGAAAGATATTGGAATTTTACTTATTACAGAGTTATTAGCGGAAAAGTTACCGATGGAAATTAATAAAATGAAACAATCCAATATGCTTCCTATTATTGTGGAGATACCGGACCGACATGGTACAAGACGACCTCCTGATTTTCTTACCAGTTACATAAAGGAATCAATAGGAGTAAAAATTTGAGGTGAATGAAATTATGTCCAATACTATAGAAGACAAAATATCACTTTTTACCAAAGTTATTAGTGAGAAAATAGAACATGAATTTAAAGAAAAACAGAAAAAACTAATAGAATATAATGAAAATAGAATAAAAAGAATAATTAATGAATATGAAGAGGAGAAAGGGAAAACCATAGAAAAGATTACCAAAGATGAACAAAACAGAAAACAGCGCATCATTTTAAAGACTAAATCAGACTTACGTTTGCAAATTTTAAGAAAAAGACAAGAATTTATGGAAAGAATGGAGAAGGAAATAAAAAAAAGAATCGGAAGTTTTACTCATACTCCTGAATATGCAATTTTTTTAAAGGATTCCCTAAAAAAAGTTTTAGCTTGTTTTTCTGAAGATAAATTTGTGTATTTTCAATTTAGTAAAGAGGATATGGAAAATAGTCAGAAAATGATTTTAGAAACTATTCAATCTTTTCGGGAGGAAAATACCTATAAAATTGATCTGGATAATAATTTATTAGGTGGTGTTCTTGCAAAAAGTGAAGATGGGCAATTAGAAGTAGATTATACTATCGATACTATATTAGAAGAAAGTAATAAATTGATAGGCCTGGTATTATTTTCATATTTAAGCGAGGAGAATTAATATGGATAGGTATGGAAAAATATTCCATATTAATGGACCTGTAATTAAGGCAGAACACATGAAAGATTTTAAAGTGCGAGAAATGGTAATGGTAGGTAAAAAAAAGCTCATCGGAGAAGTTATTTCTTTAGAAAATGAAGTGGGGACTATCCAGGTTTATGAAGATACCACGGGTCTGAAGGTTGATGAAGAGGTGCTTGGGACTACTAAACCACTATCTGTAAAGTTAGGGCCAGGAATTATTGGAAATATTTTTGATGGTATCGAAAGATCACTTTCCAAAATTTATCAATCCGGATCTCCGTATATCCCTGACAGTCTTGGACTTAGTTCTATTGACGAAAAAAAATTGTGGGCTACCAAAATTATTGCGAAATTAGGAGATACTTTAAAACCAGGGGATATTTTTGCCCAAATCCAAGAAACTAAAATGATTGTTCACAAATTAATGATTCCTCAAGGCTTCCAGGGCAAGGTTGTAAGTATAGTTAAAGATGGTTATTATAATATTGAGGATACCATACTTGTACTATCAGATGAAAATCATAAAAGTTATGAAATTAAAATGGCTCATGAGTGGCCAGTAAGACAACCTAGACCGATCAAGCAAAGGATACCCTTAGAAAAATTATTAATCACTGGACAAAGGGTTATTGATACCTTTTTCCCTTTAGCTAAAGGCGGGACTGCTGCTCTTCCTGGAGGTTTTGGTACGGGAAAAACCATTACTCAGCATCAATTAGCTAAATGGAGTGATGCTGACCTTATTGTCTATATAGGTTGTGGAGAACGTGGCAATGAGATGACCCAAGTCTTAGAGGATTTCCCTAAACTTAAGGATCCCCAGACTGGAAATCTTTTAATAGAACGGACTGTGCTTATTGCGAATACTTCCAATATGCCAGTAGCCGCTAGGGAGGCTTCAATATACATTGGAATTACTATTGCAGAGTACTTCAGAGATATGGGATATAATGTAGCCGTAATGGCTGATTCTACTTCTAGATGGGCAGAAGCTCTTAGAGAAATTTCAGGAAGATTGGAAGAAATACCCGCCGAAGAAGGTTACCCTGCTTATCTTTCCTCAAGATTGGCAGCTTTTTATGAGAGAGCAGGATATTTCAAAAATCTAAATGGTACAGAAGGCTCCATTACTATAATTGGTGCTGTTTCTCCTGCGGGAGGGGATTTTTCTGAGCCAGTTACTAAATCTACCAAAAGACTGGTAGGGAGTTTTTTAGCCTTGGATAAAGAGCTTGCTTATGCCAGACATTTCCCTTCTATTAATTGGATATTATCTTATAGTGGTTATACATCTATTCTACGAGAATGGTTTAGAGATAATGTAGCTTCAGATTTTTTAGATATTAGATCCAAATTAATGGGAATACTTCAAGAAGAAAATAAACTAATGGATATAGTAAAGTTAGTAGGAGTAGATGTCTTACCAGATGAGCAGAGGGTGATACTGGAGATTGCTAGAATTATAAGGATTGGATATTTACAGCAAAACGCCTTTCATCCTCAAGATTTATATACTAGCATTTCTTATCAGTATAATATGCTCAAGGTGATTGAAAGTCTCTATGATCGCGCTTATGCATGCATAAAAAAAGGCATACCTCTTTCTAAAGTTAAAAATGAGGAACTTTTTTCCACTATTATTATGATGAAATATCAAGATAATGAAAAAAAAATAAAATTATTTGAAAGATTATTAAAAGAAATTAATGAATATTATGATGATCTAGAGAAAACGTATAAAGAAGGTTTTACCGATGAAAGTTAAATATCTGAAATTAGATAAAGTGGAAGGACCTTTAATTATTTTGGATAAAGTTCGGGATGCGATTTATGGAGAGATGGTAGATATACAAATATCCAGTACTGAACACCGTATAGGACAGGTCGTTCAAATTGATAAGAGAAAAGCGATTATTCAGGTATTTCAAGGTTCTTCTGGGATTTCCTTGAATGAGGTAGCCATAAATTTTTCAGGAAAACCTATGGAAATTCCTCTGTCTATCGAAATTCTAGGTAGAGTTTTTAATGGTATGGCCAAACCTATAGATAATGCAGGGGAGATTTATTCTAATAAAAGTTACGATATAAATGGTAGGCCTATTAATCCAGTAGCTAGATTGTATCCAAGAAACTATATCCAAACTGGAATTTCTGTTATTGATGGCCTTATGACCCTTATTAGAGGTCAAAAATTACCTATTTTTTCTGGTGATGGTCTTCCTCACCAGCAGTTAGCAGCTCAAATTGTGAGGCAGGCAAAGATTTCTGAAGAAGAAGCGGGAAATTTTGCTATAGTTTTTGCTGCTATCGGTATTAAACATGATGAAGCTGATTTTTTTTATAAGGCTTTTGAAGAAGCAGGAGTTATGGAACGACTCACAATGTTTTTGAATTTAGCTGATGACCCGGTTATTGAAAGAGTTCTTACTCCTCGATGTGCCCTTACTGCTGCGGAGTATCTGGCCCTTGAAAGGAATATGCATGTATTAGTGATTCTTACCGATATGACTAATTATTGTGAAGCTTTAAGAGAGATTTCTTCAGCGAAGGAAGAAGTGCCTTCTCGTAAGGGTTATCCAGGATATCTTTATTCTAACTTAGCTAGCCTTTATGAGCGGGCAGGTATGTTAAAGGGAAATAAAGGTAGTATAACCCAGATACCTATTCTTACTATGCCTAATGATGACCTAACTCATCCAGTACCAGATCTCACTGGTTATATTACTGAAGGCCAGATCGTTTTAAATCGTTCTTTAAATCAAATGGGTATATATCCTCCTATAAATGTTCTTTCCTCTTTATCCCGTTTAATGAAGGATGGAATTGGAAGAGGGTATACCCGAGAAGATCATCCAGATGTGGCTAATCAAGTATTTACCTCATACTCGAGAGTGCAGGAAATCAGGGCATTAGCTCAGATTATTGGTGAAGATGAACTATCTGATATAGATCGTCAATATATGGAATTTGGTCGCCAGTTCGAAAGGAAATTTTTAAGACAAGATTTTGAAGAATATCGAGATATAAATCAAACTTTGAATCTTATGTGGGAGCTTCTTAGAATTCTACCAGAGCATGAACTTACCAGAATTGAATCTTCTTGGTTAAAGAAATATTTTAAAGAGTGAGTTTTAATGCAAGAAAATATTGCCTCAACTAAGGCTAATTTAGTTGCTGCTCAAGCAGCATTAGAGTTTTCTAAAAAAGGTTTTGAATTGTTAGATAAAAAGAAAAATGTGCTCATTAAAAATATGATCACATTTTTGGAACGAGCGAAAGAAATTCAGCAAAAAATAAGAAGCATATTTAAAGAAGCTTATGAAACTCTAATTGTGGCTAATATAACTTTAGGAATTAACGAAGTATATGAAGTAGCTAGATCAATACCACAAACTACTGAATTTAGTATTCTAACCTATAGCTTAATGGGTGTGGAAATACCTAAAATAAAGTACGAAAAACATGAAATTATCCCTTACTATAGCTTTTATCATACTAATACTGCTTTAGATTTGGCGTTACAAAAATTTCAGCAGGTAAAGTATTTACTTTATGATTTAGCAGAAATAGAGGATTCAGTATATAGACTAGCTATTGAAATAAAAAAGAATCAGAAACGCACCAATGAACTAAAAAATGTACAAATACCTAAATATGAAGCTTTAGTAAAATTTATTTCTGAAGATTTAGAAGAAAAGGAAAGGGAAGATTTCTTTCGATTAAAAGTTTTAAAAAGAAAAAAGATCTATCATCTTTCTATTGCTAATACTAAAGCCTTACCTAGTAGGGAAATTAATTAAAAGTTTTTTTGTTTTCTTCTTATTTAGTCTTATTATTTATTTCTATCCTATATACTATAGTAATTGAATTTCTTATTTTAATGTAGTAATTTTAATTAGGGTTAAAAGTTTAATCCAAAATTATTTTAAAACATTAGTCATAGATGTTATCTTTTCTTTAAGAATCTAATTTTAGTTTTGAGAAAATTTATGACCTATAAGCGGAGCAATTCTTTATTGGATAGTTGGATTATAAAACATTTGGTAAAAATTACTCGATATTACAAAAATGAAGAGAAGATAATAATTTAAAATCTAATCCCAGTTAAATATTTAAAGTAGGTGAAAATATACCATACCATTGTGATAAAAGAGATGGTCCAATTGCTAGGTGATCAATAGAGCTTTAAAAATGTAAATATAAAATTAATATTTCCTTGGATATCAGAGAAGGAAAAAAAATGAAATGAAAGACATATTTGAGAAGACCTAAAAGTCAAAAAAGTTAGAAAAAGAAGTTAAAGATATCGTTAATGAATGAATACCCATCTCCAAAACAGGTCTTAATTCTCCTCCTAGAGAGATGGCTATTATCATTATTAAGATGATAGCCAAAAGATACTATCGTAGCTATCCTAAAGTCAGTCTACTCTTAGAAGAGAAACTGAAATTTACTCTAACTATCTCACTCACTCCATTTATTACCACCGTGAGATTAGAACTAACAATTTAATTGATAGGATAATCAATAAAGATCTAAAATAAACTTACAGGTTATAGTTATTTTCATCAATCAAGGATCTTCTCTCTGTTATGTCTTAGTAAGAGGTGGGGAGATCGATGAGAAAAGGTAAAATGAGAGAAGATATGTGAAGATAACCAAAGAGGATCAAATCTCATGCAAGGATAATCCCCTTTTATATGAAATAGAGCAAATGGAAGAACAAGTTAAGAATAAAGATTAATAGATAACCACTTAATTTTAAGAAAATGGGATTGACTCTTAATATTCTTTATTTATAGTCATTTTTTGTATAATTTTACTAGATGACTTTTAGTTTTTTAATCTTTATGTTAATATATAATTCAAATAAATTAATTAATAAGGATTTGATTCCTATCAATTAAATTAAAAAAGGAGGGAGATACCATGCCAGAGTTTGGCCATTCATTTTCCGGTTTAAAAAAGGAGCGGAAATTAACCAGGCAGGAGTTAATCAGGGCAATCAGATTCATGATTGCTGCAGAATATGAAGCCATTCAACTATACATGCAACTTGCCGAATCAATTGATAATAAGTTAGCCCAGGAAGTATTAAAGGATATTGCTGATGAAGAAAGAGTTCATGCTGGTGAATTTCTAAGCCTCTTAAAGGAACTTGCCCCTGATGAAGAAAAGTTTTATGCTGAGGGAGCTAAAGAAGTAGAAGAAGAAAAGAAAAAAGTAAAAAAATCTAAATGACTATAAAAATGCAGAGGTTGTTTTTCTCTTAAAGACCTTCTGGAGTTATATTATGAAAAAGGAAAACAAAATTCAGCCTTTTTTGTGTCGAGTGATTTATTCGCATGTAATAGCTTATTTCCTTGCCGGGTTGTTTGCGATTACTTTTATGGGTTATAAAGAACATTTTGCTTCTGATACCCTGAGACTAATCATGAGAGCGGTTGATTCTCCCCTGGTAGCCCTTGGGCCAATGTTACAAATCATTCGAGGACTGATTATTGGATTGGTCTTACTACCTCTAAGAAAATTTTTTATAGAAGAGAAATATGGTTTTTTAAAATTGGCTTTGCTTATTTTAGGGCTTTCTTTCATTTCTACGATTGGACCTGCTCCAGGATCATTCGAGGGCATTATTTATACTATTCTCCCCATTCAATATCATTTACTGGGTATTCCTGAAACCCTGGTTTATATTTTGCTTTTTACTTTCTTTCTCCATCTTTCCTATAAAAGCGAAAAGAGATGGATTTCAATTCTAGCTGTAGTTTTAGTAATAGTCATTTGCATTTTTAGTCTATTGGGGTACTTTTCGGCAAAGGGAATTTTTTAGGCTTATTTAGTGAATGAAAAGATCGGGAATATGAATTAAGGTGATTCACTCCCCAAGAAGAAGTAGATTTGTGTGGACATGCTACCCTGGCGAGTGCTTATGTTATATTTACTTATTTAGATGAGACGATTGGGGAAGTAATATTTCGTACCAGAAGTGGAATATTAGAGGTGTCCAGAGAAGAAAATTTAATTAATATGATATTCACTTCCCGGGAAGGCGCAAAATGTAAAATTCCTAAAGAATTGATAAAAGGCTTAGGTAGGAAACCGGAGAAAGTCTTTCGATCAAGAGATTATTTGGCAGTGTTTGAAAAAGAAGAAGAAATAATTAACCTAAATTTAAACTGGGAAGAGTTAAAAAAACTGGATGGCTTGGGGGTGATTGTAACCGCTGAAGGGGAGGAAGTAGATTTTGTATCCAGATTTTTTGCTCCCAAAATAGGAATAAATGAAGATCCAGTGACCGGATCTGCTCATTGTACCCTAGTGCTTTATTGGAAAGTAGTACTGGGTAAGCATGAGCTGGTTGCAGTGCAATTATACAAAAGAGGGGGCAGACTTTTTTGTGCTGATTTGGGTAGTAGAGTCAAGATATCTGGTGAAGCGGTTTCTTATTTAGAAGGATATATAAATATTTAAACTCTTTTTTATATGTGCTATCTCGGACATTGTTTAAATCATGGCATAAGATTAGATAAAAAAAATGGCAATAAAGAATACCTTTTTATATCTAAATAGTGGCAAAGGAGAATGTCTCAAGTAATATTCATAATGAGAATATGATTGTTAAAAAGGGAGAAAGAATAATGTTAATGGGCACACAAAATCAAAATATCCCAGAATGGGTAATTGTAAAAATTAAAGAGCTAAAACGGAAAGATTTTCAGATTGCAAGGATTTCTGGAGTACATAAAAACTGTTTTTCGGTACAAAAGGGATCTGAGGAAGTCCTGGCTGAACTATCTGGTAACTTGATGTTCAAAATTGAAACAGAATTAGATTATCCCACAGTTGGAGATTGGGTATATGCCCAATTCTTCAATCAGAATAATTTGGCTATTATTCATGAGATAATTCCAAGAAGAACAATCTTAAAGCGGAAAAAGGCGGGTAAAAAAATTGCTTATCAGTTGATTGCTGCCAATGTTGATACTGCCTTAATTATGCAATCGCTTGATCAGGATTTCAGCCTCCGTCGGCTGGAACGCTATATAACCATGGTTAAAGAGGGAAATATTCAACCGATTATTCTATTAAGTAAAAGCGATTTATTATCGCCAACAGAATTAGAGGTTAAAATTTCAGATGTGCTCTCTATTATGCCAGAAGTCAGGGTGATAGCCTTTAGCAATTTGGATAAACATAACTTGATTCAGGTATCCGAACTACTGGAAATGGGGAAAACTTATTGTTTAATTGGTTCCTCAGGAGTAGGAAAAACTACACTTCTCAATCATATTTTGGAAACAGATAAATTCAAAACACAGGAAGTAAGGAGAGACGGAAAAGGAAAGCATACTACCACCAATCGGCAATTGATTAATCTTTCCCAGAAAGGAACCATAATTGATACTCCCGGCATGCGTGAGCTTGGTTTGATAGATTCTCAAAAAGGTATAAGTGAAACTTTCCAAGAAATATCAGATTTAGCTCAGAAGTGTCTTTTTAAAGATTGCACTCATACTATAGAAAAAGGATGTGCGATATTAGCTGCCTTAGCTGCTGGTACTCTTTCTCCGGGAAGATATAATAATTATATCAAGATGAAAAAAGAATCTACTCATTATGAAATGTCTTATTTTGAAAAAAGGAAAAAGAGAAGGCAGACCAGTAGATTATATAAAAATATCTTGAAGGAGCACCTTAGAAAAAAAAGTGGCAATAATAATTAATTGTATATTTCTCGTAAAGCTCATAGTTTTCCTTTAATAGTTACTCAGTCCAAATTAATGGCAATAAGTCTAACTCATCCTGATAATCAGTTTTTTGCTTCATCTTCGGCATATTTTAGTTCTTCCAGGATTTCAAGGGAAAAGACATCTTTGCCAAATTTTTTTCTGTCCTCCCCCGAGTCTCTATCTGCTGGCTAACCAGTACTAATTTGACAGATCAAGATAGCAAAATTGATGTATTGCTTTAGGCTAGTGTTAGAACTTAAAGGTATATTATAATTAAGTATATATTGGTAGTATAATAAAAATCATTTGGAATTACTCTTGACCATTTTAATTTACTAAAAAATATGGGGATAGAATATGACTTACAGGCTATAACTAATTTAAATTATTTATAAGAAAGATAGTGCTTTGAAGAAGAATGGTAGATAAAAAAAGTCACTACTATTGTCTCTTGGAGTGGAGGGAAAGAGGTTTATAAGGTATTTGTTCTGGTGGGAGCATCGGATGAGGGATGCTAGTTTAAGGAGTAGAATAATTTTTTATGTCAATTACTAACTAATATTATATAAATATTATTAATAGAGGCGGAGATAATGAAAACAGAAATTTATTATTTTTCTGGAACTGGCAATTCTTTATATGTGGCAAGGGAATTACAGAAGAAAATCCCTAACTCCTCCCTAATTCCCATAATAAGGCTATTGCATAAAAAGGATATTATTAAAACTAATGCTGAAGCAATAGGATTAGTATTCCCGGTACATGCTTTGACTATTCCTATAGCAGTGAAAAGGTTTCTCAAAAAAGTTGATATCAGTACTGCAGAATATATTTTTGCCATTACTACGCGCGGTGCTACTTTTTTCAGGGGATTTGAACTGATAGATAAATTATTGGCTAGAAAGAAAAAACAATTGCATGCCCATTTTATTCTCACTATGGGTTTAAATGATCCCAAGCATAAATCTTATAAAAGTCCTAATGCCGACGAAATAGCTAAATTAGAAGGAGTTGTACAAAAAAAAATGAACACAATTCAGAATATCATAATTAACAGAAGGATCAGCCGGGAAAAAGATACAGAATATACTGCTGGTTTTTCCTACCATCCTCTTATTAATTTTTTGTTAGAAAAAACTGTTCTCTGGGGAATAGCCTTTTCTGAGTATATAGGGGGAGTAAATTATTTCTATACAGATGATAAATGCACCGGGTGTGGTATTTGCGAGGAAATATGCTTAGCGCAGAAAATAAAGATAAGGGATAAAAGACCGGTATGGCAGAAGAAGGTATTCTGTTATATGTGTTATGCCTGTATTAACTTTTGTCCAGTTAAAGCTATACAAATCAACAGTATTCCAGGTGTTAAATCATTTACCACAATATCTGGCAGATATTCTCATCCTTATGCCACAGCAAAAGATATTGCTTTACAAAAGAAAGAGGAAGCTGGTTAATATAATTTTAGATATCGATGCGTTTGAAGGAAAATCGTCTAAGGTTAAAGATTTTTATAAATAACATAAAGGAAAGAAGAATCTAAATAAAAAGCAATTCAAAGAATCAGTTCAAGAATAAATATTGAAGAAAAAGAGATGAGGTTAATATTATGAGAAAAAATAAAAGAAGAAGAATTGCTATTCTGACCGGAGGAGGGGATTGTCCAGGTATTAATGCAGTGATTCGGGCAATTACTAAGAAGGCAATTCTAGAATATGATATGGAGGTTATTGGTATTAAGGATGGATATGAAGGATTAATCCGTAATCAATATTGCCCTCTAAGTTATGATGATGTTTCCGGCATTCTTACTTTAGGAGGTACTATACTAGGCACTACTAATAAAGCCAATCCATTTCAATATGCAGTTAAGGAGGGCAGTCAATGGAAGTTTGAAGATCGCTCTGCTATTGTTCTTAAGAATATTGAAGCCCTTAATATTGAATGTTTGGTTTGCATTGGTGGTGATGGTACCCTGGGGATTTCGCATCGTTTTTATCAAGAAGGAATACCGATTATTGGAGTACCCAAGACCATTGACAATGATATCCGGGGAACGGATATTACCTTTGGCTTTGATACAGCAGTTACCATCGCTACAGAGGGAATAGATCGGATTCACACTACTGCCCAATCCCATCATCGTATTATGATAATAGAAGTAATGGGTCGTAAAGCAGGCTGGATTGCTCTTTATTCTGGAATAGCCGGTGGAGGAGATGTTATTTTAATTCCAGAGATATCTTATCAGATTGAAAAAATTGTTGAATATATTAATAAGAGAAGAGAAAAAGGACGTCATTTTAGTATTGTAGTAGTTGCAGAAGGAGCCAAACCAAGGGGAGGAGAAGCTGTAATTAAAAGAGTAGTAAAGGCCAGCACTGACCAGGTTCGTTTAGGCGGAATTAGTTTTATTTTGGGTGAACAGCTGGAAAAAATGATTGATTTGGAAACTCGCTCTGTAGTCATGGGTCATTTACAGCGTGGAGGGACTCCCACTCCCTTTGACCGTATTTTAGCTACTCGTTTAGGTTCCAAAGCAGTGGACCTGATAGTAGGCAAAAATTATGGAAAAATGGTAAGCGTGCAGGGCGATCATTTAAAAGATTTTCCCTTAGAAGAGGTTGCTACTGGTCCCCGCTTAGTTTCGACTGATCATGAGCTTATAAAGGCAGGCAGAGAAATTGGGGTATGTTTTGGAAATTAAAAAATAAGGTTGGATATTTATGTTATTTATTTTTTAACCATTTTATAGATTAGAGCATGATAATCCTTATCCACCATTCTTATTTTATTTAAAATTGCTTTGATAAAGGTGGACCTGATTTTTATTTTCCTGGGAAATAAATATACTCAAAGAACTCTTTATTCTCTAATAAAAAATTCCTATCTATTCTCTTCTTAGAAATTAATCTTCAAAAAATATTCTTTAATAAAAGTTATAAAATATTATGTTTATATTTTAAATTGATAATTTGCTAGGTTTAAATAAAGTGGAGAATTGATTATCTCTCTTCATCATGAACAAATATTTTTTGTAACTTTTAATATTTTTTTTCGTATATAATTAAATAATAATGATTATCATTATTAGAATTATTTTTATTATTAAATGTTTTAACTTTTACAGAAACTATAGCACACACCACTGTTTTTATAGATTAAAAAAATAAAATAATAATATTATAAATACTATAAGCTTGTATTTTAAAAATAAGAAAGGAGAGGAAAATAAAAAATGAATAAAGATTCTAAAAATTTACTTCCCTGGGGCATTATTCTAGTTATTTCCGCTGCTGTATTCTCTGGTCATTTTGGGGTTGGTGATTTAATCTTTCCTCCTATATTGGGGAGAGGCGCAGGAGTTTCGTGGTTAATTGCTGCTTTAGGATATGGGGTAATTAACAGTTTAGGGGTGTTTATCGCATATTTAGCGGTTTCTATACAGGATAAGTCATTATTTGGTTTATCTTCGATGGTTTTAGGAAATAAATTTGGTTATGTTTTTACGACTCTCTCTATGTTAATTATAGGTCCAATATTTATTCTTCCAAGAGTAAGCTCTGCTACCCATGAAATGGCTGTTGCCCAATTTTTTCCTTCTATCCCTATCTGGGTAACTTTATTAGTCTTTTTTGCTTTCAATTTTTACTTTGCTTATAACCGTTCTAAAGTGATTGATAAATTGGGGAAATACCTTGCTCCCATTTTAATAATATTTATGATTATTTTGGTGATCAAGGGGATTTTCACTCCTCTCGCTCATCCAGTTTCTCCTGGTTCTCCAACTGCGTTTACTGATGGTATCCTAAATGGTTATAATACAATGAATGCCTTAGGAGCTGCTCTTTTTGGTCTATGGATCGTTAATGAATTTTCATTGAGAGGAGTTAAGGATAAAGAATCTCGTAAGAATAATTTGATAATTATTGGTTCGATAACAGCATTGGCTTTATTATTAACCTCCACAGTTTTGACTTACTTAGGCGCTTCTTCGGGAGCAAAATTTCCTGATGCCCTTATTGGAGTTTTAACCGTAGAATTTGCCAGAGGTCTATTAGGGCAATTTGGTATCATTGTATTTGCAGTTATTCTTACCTTTGCCAATATTACTACTTCGGTTGGCCTAACTTCGACAGCGGGAGATACCTTTGAACAGATGACTAATGGAAAATTAAAATATTTCACTACGGTAACTTTAAGTTCAATTATTGGTTTTTTAATTGGGTTAATTGGACTTTCTAAAGTAGTTGGATATACTGTACCCTGGCTTATGCTTATTTATCCTGCATTGATAGTGATATTAATTATGAGTTTATTCTCTGAGTTTGACAAAGTCAAGTTAGCCACTCAAGTTGGGGTAATAGTGGCTATTATTTTTAGTATTGGTGATTTTCTACCTGGCTTAGGGTGGGGAAACAATTTTTTCACTAAAATGAATTCGCTCTTACCTTTGGGTAAGCAAGGAATGGCCTGGTTATTGCCTACTATTATAGTGGTTTTAGTAATTCAAGTTTACTCTATGTTTTCAAAATCACAAACCGCAAATTAAGGCTTATAAGGGAAGGAGGAATATGAATTGGAGTATCTGGATAAAATTATTATTACCGTAGTAGCGGAAGATTCTGTTTTATATGAAAGTCCTTATTGGGGACAACATGGGGTATCCTTTTTTCTGGAAACTTATAAAAATAATACTAAAATTAACATCTTGGTTGATGTCGCTCAAAATTCAGAAGCACTGTTGTATAATATGAATTTGCTAAATATTGATCCTTCCTCAATAGATGCCTTGGTTATTACTCACTGCCATTATGATCACACCCAGGGGATAGTAGATATATTGAAGGCAGTTGGAAAAAAGGATATACCGGTAATCGCTCATCCCGATATTTTTAGATTAAATTTTGTGGTCAGCCCTTATTTAAGACATGTAGGAGTTAGAAATGCCGACTCTAAGGAGAAGATTGAAGAGCAGGGAGGGACACTGTTTTTAACTAGTGATCCCTTCCCGATTGTGCCCGGGCTTATCACTACTGGAGAGGTTACCAGACAAACTGATTTTGAGGAAGTAGGAATTCCCTTGAAGACTTTCACTGAAGATCATAGGATAGTGGAAGATAAGATGAAAGATGATATTGCGGTTATTGCCAATTTAAAAGATCAAGGAATGATAATCATTACGGGTTGTAGTCATGCTGGAATTGTGAATATTCTGAAGCAATCTATCAAGATAACTGGCTTAAATAAATTTAAAGCAATAATGGGGGGCTTTCATCTGATTGAAGCACCGATAGAAAGAATTAATAAGACTGTGGAATCTTTATCCCATTTGGAGATAGATTTGATTTCAGCAGGTCATTGTACAGGTTTTCAAGCCCAAGTTGCCCTTTATGATAAATTTAAAAATAAGTTTCTACCCTTGCATACTGGCTTAAAATTTATTTATTAAATATAATTCAATTAATCTGCAAAAAATACTATTACCGCTGAATAGGGAGATATAGTTACTGGTTGCGGAGCCTTGGATGGAAAAGGAGAATTTAATAAGAGATAAGATAAGCTAATTCTCATGATAACTTCACTTTCTATGATTAGAGATATATATTCTTTAAACTTGTAGTCTTAACTAAATAAAAGAAAGGGTGGAGACTTGATTCTGAATACTTTCTTCTTCTTAAAGAATTAATCTTCACCCTTTAGGGAAAATCTACCTGTAAAAGTTTATAGGTAAGTTTTTACTTTGGTAGTTTAATATTGAAATTGTACTAAAGAGTTTACTTAAAACCGATAGTAAGAAGATTCCTTTCTAACTATAACCGGTATTGAGTTTATAAATTGTATCTGGTTATACGATTTCGACTTCGATATGTTCGTTTTTTTCCTCATCGTATACATCACAAATTTTACCAGAGAATTCAGGGTCATTCATAGCTTTATTGAGTTCTTCCATGTCAAAGGGAATTTCTTCTCCTCCTATTTTCACAGTATCCTTTCCCATTTTACTAGCAATGTTAATTCCCCATTTCACTAGACTGAAAGGAATTTTTATATTCACTTTGGGCTGGTTATTCCTCGTTACATTAACTTTAAGGAAGCGCTTTTGTTTGCCGGTGATTATTTCCTCCTGATCTTTTTCGGTGGATTTCAGAGCATCAATTAAGTTGATTGCTTCCTCATTAGTAATTTTTCCTTCTTTTAGCATATCTAATACTTGTTTAATTTCTTCTTTCATTTTTTTCTCCTCATTATATTTTTTAGATTAGAGCTAGGTTTCCTTAAGTAGATTAATGGCTTCTTCTACTGAAATTTTCTCGCTTTTAAGGGCATCAAGTATTTCCTGGCGATTGGGCTTTTTAATTTCCTCAAACAATCCCAGAGCAGCCAGCAATTTATCCAGTCTATTTTTTACTGTCGGGTAAGAAATTCCAATCCTTTCCTGTACCTCCTTGATATTTCCCCGACAGCGAAGAAAGGTCATCATAAATTCGCGGTCTTCTTCAGCTAAAGATATAAGCTTATTTATGGGAAAGCTTCCCTGTACAGTAGTATTACATTTCGTACATTTAAGTTCGGTAATATTCATTCTTGCTTCGCAAACTGGACAACTGGTGGGAAGGTTAGGCAAATTTACCACCTCCTTTATTTTAAAATTATTAATATTTATATTAATAATATTTATTATTACATTAATAATTATAATAAATAAATGAAAAATGTCAATAATTATTTTAAATAAATTATTATTTATTTAAAATTATTTTATAAATATGATAGAAATTGAATGAAAAAGGATAAGTTAATTTTCAGAATTATTAGCGGATAGTAATTATTTTACTCATAAATTAATAAAAATTGCTCTAATTTTTAAATTGACTAAATGAAGGTAAGATAAATTTTAAAAATATTGGCTAATCTTGATTATCTCCTATACCTAATTAAGAGATCACTTGGCTAATTTTTAAAGCAGTATTGATAAGAAGCAGAGATAGGATAATATCTACTAAAATTTTTAACTTTGGGTTATTTGAATAGTGGTTGACAATGGTTCAGAAAGTAGACCAGGTTAATAAAGAAGATTAGAAAAGAATCCACACCATAAATAATAGCAAGAAAAAACCAGTAACGATTACTCCAAGATAATTTATCTTTTGAAGACCTCAACCAGAGATTATTCAATGTCTCCAATAAAGGAGATTAATTACTACCAGGAAAAAAGTTTTAATTAAAGACCTGGTGTAGTATAATTAGATAACCAAGAGGGGTGGTAAAATGAAGAAGATTATTAAAAGTATCTGTATATATGGAGTGGGAGGAGTAGGTGGTTATCTCGGAGGGAGGATAGCATATAAGGTTAATAAAGAAAATTTTATTGATAAACAGGTTTTTTTCATCGGAAGAGGAGAGCATTTAAAAACTATTCAGCTAAAGGGATTAAAACTTATCACAGACCAAGAAGAATTTACAGTTTATCCTAATATCGCTACTGACAATATAAACCATATTTCGGTACCTGATATATATTTTTTGTGTGTGAAAGCATATAGTTTACCCGAGGCAATATTATCGATAGCTAAAAAAGTATCTTCTACCACCGTAATTATTCCCTTATTGAATGGGGTAGATATTTATGAGCGGATAAGAAATATTTTAAGCAAGGCTATTGTCTTGCCTGCTACTATATATATTTCATCCAGTATAGAAGAACCTGGAATAATTAGAAAGGTAGGCCCAGAGGGATATATTGCGCTGGGCAAAGATCCAAAATATCCTGAAATAAACTACGAAAAGGTCATCGATTTCTTCCAGCAATTTGGAATTAATTATATCTGGTATAATAATCCCTATGCTGCTATCTGGGAAAAGTATGTCTTTATTTCCGCCTTTAGTTTAATTACTGCCTATTCTGGTAAGACTATAGGAGGAGTGCTGGAGAATGAGGAGTTGAGAAATATGACTGAAGATATTATGCAAGAGGTAGTTGGTCTGGCTAGAAAGAGGGGGATAAATCTTGAACCAGACATAGTAGAAAAAACTATACAAAAAGCAATGAGATTTCCTTACCATACCAAGACTTCATTTCAAAGAGACTACGAAAAAGGGAAAAATCAAAATGAAGGAGATATCTTTGGAGGCACTTTACTCAGGCTGGCAGAAGAATATAAAGTTTCCCTTCCCACTATCACCAGGGTATGGGGAAAAATAACCGGGAATAGCTTTCCGAAAGGGTAATTTTTCAATGAATTTTAAGCTGGATAGATAATCAATCAAGAAGGAATGAGGTTTTATAAACAAAATGAAAATACTTTTAGTTTACCCAGAATACCCGGATACCTTCTGGGGTTTTAAATACGCACTAAAGTTTATCTCTAAAAAGGCGAGTTTACCACCTTTAGGATTATTAACAGTAGCTGCCCTGCTTCCAGAGGAATGGGAGAAGAAATTGGTAGATATGACGGTAACTTCCCTGAAGGATAAAGATATAAAATGGGCTGATTATATCTTTATCAGTGCGATGAATATTCAAAGAGAGTCAGTAAAAAAAGTGATTAGTAGAGGAAAGAGGTTGGGGGCAAAGATTGTGGGAGGCGGTCCTCTTTTTACTTCTGAATATGAAGATTTTAAAGGGCTGGTGGACCATCTAATTCTCCAGGAAGCTGAAATTACTTTACCTCGCTTTATAGAGGATTTAAAAAATGGATGTCCTAGGCCTGTTTATACTTCAGATCAATGGGTAGATATTAGCAAGACCCCTATTCCCCTCTGGGAATTAATTAATCCAAATAATTATGCTTCCATGTGTATCCAGTACTCTCGTGGCTGTCCCTTTAATTGTGATTTTTGTGATGTAACCTTACTCTTTGGGCACCAGATGAGATTAAAAACTAAAGAACAAATATTGGCAGAATTAGATAGTCTATATTTCCGGAAATGGAGAGGTGGAGTATTTATTGTTGATGATAATTTTATCGGAAATAAAAAAGAGTTAAAAAAAGAAGTCCTCCCGGCAATGATTAATTGGATGGAAGAACGGAAACATCCTTTTAATTTTACTACTCAAGTTTCGATAAATCTTGCTGATGATGAGGAACTTATGAGATTAATGGTTAAGGCGGGTTTTAGTTCAGTATTTGTGGGTATTGAAACTCCTAATGAAGAGAGTTTAGCAGAATGCAACAAGTTACAAAATAAGAATCGTGATCTCATAGCCTGTGTTAAGAAGATTCAGAGATCTGGGTTGGTAGTTAATGGAGGATTTATTATGGGTTTTGATAGTGATACCCCGGCAATCTTTGAAAAAATTGTGGAATTTATTCAAAAAAGTGGAATTGTCAGCGCTATGGTCGGGCTATTAAACGCTCCCCGAGGTACTAAACTCTATCAGCGACTAGTGAAAGAAAATAGATTATTAAGAGAAGCTTCTGGTAACAACACTGACTTTTCTATTAACTTTATACCCAAAATGAACTATAAGGCACTTATCGATGGCTATAAAAAGGTATTGAGCACTATTTATTCTCCAGAGTATTATTATCAACGGGTTAAGACTTTGTTGACTGAGATCAAGCCATTACAAAAACATAAATTTCAATTTCGTCTTTATTACCTTACTGGATTTTTAAGATCTATCTGGTATCTGGGTATAGTAGGGAAGGAAAGAGCTCATTATTGGAGACTCTTTTCCTGGTCCTTGTTCAGACGTCCTAAATTACTTCCGATGGCTATAACCTATGCAGTATATGGTTTTCATTTTCGAAAGATTATTAAAAGTCATTGATAAATGTACTCAGGTTAAACCTGCTAATTTCCAGTGAAGAGTAATGAGTTAAAAAATAAGCTTAATTGGAGATTACATAAATAAAGTAGGGATAAACTAAAATTTAAAAATCGCCCGAGAGACTGGGCGAGCCCGGATAGGTCCAAATTAATAGTAAGTGCTCCAGGAGCAATTATTTTTGTAAACTCCTGTTAAAAAGACAGCTATTGTGCTATCCCATAATTTTTTTACCTTTGATGAATATAAATTAGAATCAGAGCAATTTCCAATGTTTGACCACTTAACCATTTTCAAAAGAATATAAAGGAGGAATTAAAATGAAACTTATTCGGTTAATTGGTTCTCTTGCCTTTGTTCTTGGTCTATTTATAGTTATCTTTATTGGAATTCCCTGGGAAGTACATAGGAATCTCGAATTAACCTGGTGGTTAAAATTAGCTATTTATGGATTTTTGGGTGGAATCCTCGTGGTCCTAATTACTATAGCCTTCGAACAGAAAAAATTTACCGCAGAAGAGGAAAAAACAAAGGATGAATATCTTCCAGGAGATGTCTTAATCCTGAATACTGATGAGATACCAGGTAAAAAGGTGGCCAGAATTTTAGGTTTAGTTCAAGGACATACCATCTATGCTATCTGGATTGGTAAAGATCTATCTGCCATTATCAGGCTAATTCTGGGTGGAGAATTAATTGAATATGCGGAGATGATGGGCAAGGCACGTAAGGTTGCTACGGAAAGAATGATTGAAGAAGCTAAAAAGCTCGGTGCAGATGCCATTATCAATGTACGCTTTATGACTACCAGTGTAATTGGTAGTGCAGCTGAGCTTTTAGCTTATGGAACTGCAGTTAATTTTGATCAAACAAAAATAGAAGCGTAGAAATTAAAATTAAGAAGTAAGTATTGTTATTACCAATAAATATAGACCTGTTGACAAGTAAAGGATATTGTATTTTATATTAATTGCTAATAAAGCAGAACTGCCCATCAATAGGGAAAAAACCAAAATATTGGATAAAAGTTAAAAATAAAGAAGGAGGGAATCGAAATTAATTATCATTTTATGGAAACTCATACCCATCTTGATTTGATTAAGAGGGATACTGAAGAGGTAATAAGAGGAGCAGTAGCAGAAAGAGTAATAAAAATGGTAGACATAGGGATTAATCTAGCATCTAGTAAGGCTTCTTTAGATTTTGCTTTTCGCTTTAACGAGGTTTATTCTGCAATAGGCTATCATCCTCACGAAGCCAAATTTTTAAATCAGGAGAATTTTGAAAAATTAAAAGAACTGACTAGAAGACCAAAAGTAGTAGCTATAGGAGAGATTGGATTAGATTATTATTGGAAAAATAGCTCGATGGAAAGCCAAAGAAAAGCATTTACTAAACAGATTTATCTTGCCCAAGAGTTACAACTTCCGTTGATTATACATGATCGGGAAGCACATCAGGAAGTTTTAAATATTCTGGAAAAGGAAGCAAAAGGATTAAAGATTTTATTACATTGTTTTTCCGGAGATTTAAATTTTGCCTGCTTATGTATAGAAAGAGGTTATCTTCTGGGGGTAGGAGGAGTAATTACCTTTCCTAATGCCAAAAAATTGGGGGAGGTAGTGAAATATATTCCTTTAGAGAATATTGTATTGGAAACTGATTCACCATATCTAACGCCTCATCCTTTTAGAGGGAAGCCAAATGAACCAAAATATATTCCTCTAATTGCGGAAAAGATTGCGCAATTGAAAGAGGTTAATGTATCGGAAGTGGCCAGGATTACCTCTGAAAATGCCCGTATTTTCTTTGGTATGCGAGATTAAGAAATTAAATAATAGATTGGATTTTAAAGGAAGAATATAAAATGATGGAAAGATTGTATTACCAGAATTCTTACCTGAAGGAATGTAAAGCAAAGGTAGTAAAGAAATTAGAAATTAAAAAGCAACCAGCAGTAATATTAGATCGGACTATTTTTTATCCTACTTCAGGAGGTCAACCTTATGATAAAGGATTTATCCAGAATATTCCAGTGATAGAAGTTATTGAGGAGGAGGGAGAGATAATTCATATTTTACAGGAAGAATGGAAGGGAAAGGAAAATGAAGAAGTAATAGAAAAGATAGATTGGGAGAGAAGATTTGACCATATGCAGCAACATACTGGTCAACATATTCTTTCTGGGGCATTGATGAAGATCTGGGGCATAGAAACAGTCTCTTTTCATCTGGGAGAAAAGTTTTGTACCCTGGATATTCATAAAGATAGTATTACTTTGGAAGAAATTAAGGCGATAGAAGTTTATGCTAATAGAGTAGTCTTTGAGAATAGACCAATAGAGTGTTATGTTATAGAAAGAGAGACAGAGTTAAAGAATCTGAATTTGAGGAAAGTGGTGAATCGGAAAGGGAAGATAAGGATAGTTGAGGTGAAGGATTTTGATACGTCTGCCTGCGGAGGAACGCACTGTCGGACCAGTGGAGAAGTAGGATTGATAAAGATTACCCGTTGGGAGAAGAAGGGTGAGAATGTTCGTTTAGAGTTTATTTGTGGGCAACGTGCCTGGGAAGATTATTTCTGGAAAAGTGAAATGATTAAAAGTGTTTCTGGGAAACTTACCATTAAAGATTCCGAATTAGGGGAAACTATAGATAGATTAATAGAGGAGAGAAAGGAAATTAAAAAAGAATTAAGAGAGTGTAAAGAAAAGTTGCAAGGATATGAGGCTATTCAGCTAATTAATCAATTCACACGCCGAGAGGATGGTATTCGGGTAGTACATAAAATCTTTAAAGACAAAAATTTTCAAGAGGTCAGAGAATTAATCCAGCGAGTGGTAAATCTTGATGATAAGGTAATAGTCTTTTGTGGAATTATAGATAATGGTGGAAAGATAATCTTTGCCTGCTCTAAAGATCTAAAGTATGATATGAATAGATTAATTAAGGAAGCAGAAAAGTTTATCGAAGGTCGGGGAGGGGGGAGTAGTAATTTTGCTCAGTCAGGGGGTAAAAAGATAGAAGGAATTCTTCTAGCCCTGGAATTTGCTTTACAGAACTGGGAAAATTTTATTTAAATTTGACCATTAATGTGACCAGAATTAGTTCTGGATAGAACGTTATTTTTAATAGGTTAATATTAAAAGATAAAAATATTCTTTATTCTTTTACGAAAAAAGTTATGAAAAAAAATGAATTATTTAAAGTTAAGATGGTTACTCTATCAATTTTTTTACTATTTATTTTTCTCTGCTTACTTTTATTTAGTATTAATTCTTTAGCTAAAGAAAGAGATATAGATAAAGAGCAACAATTGGGAGAAAAACTGGCCAGGGATTTCGAAAAAAAATATACGCTAATTGAGGATGGGGACCGAAATTCCCTAGTAACCGATGTCGGTGAAAGATTAGCCAGGGTAACAGATTTAAAGGGGATGAAGTATCATTTTAAAATTATTAATTTAGAAGGGGTTAATGCTTTTTCCTTCCCGGGAGGGTTTATTTATGTTACTAATGACCTTCTTGACCATATTCAATCAGCTGATGAATTGGCAGGAGTTTTAGCTCACGAGATTGCCCATGTTATTCATAATCACGCCTTGAGACAGACTATAAATAATACTAAATATAGCTTATTAACTATTTTGGCGGTGCTTTTAACTGGAGAGACAGATGTTGCATTGTTAGGAAGGCTTACCACCATTACTTTTCTTAATCAATATAGTCGAGAATATGAGGAAGAAGCAGATCTCACCGCTATTGAATTATTAATTAAGGCAGGTTACAATCCAGTGGGTTTTTTAACCTCTCTGGAAAGACTTTCTACCCGTGAATCTTTGAGACCAGAAATAAATTGGGGTATCTTTCAAACCCACCCTAAAATCGAAGACCGCATAATTTATGTAAAAGACCTGCTAATGAAAAAGGGTATAAAAATAGATAGAAGAGCCACCACAGACTATCTAAAGGTGGAGACTGAATTTATTGGGAAAAATTCTCTGTGGACTGGAATCATTAATCTGGACGGGCTTACTATTTTTAGTTTGTCTTTTCCAGGAGAGATAAAAAATTTAAATAAAATATTAAATGCTGCTGATAATTTAGATAGATGTCTATCTTTAGATTTAAATATTTATGAGATAAAAATTTTTGTAGATAATTCCAGCTCAACTCTTTTTATTGCTTCTAATCCAATTATTACTTTAGATGATACCGAAACTGTCCTGCTTAGTAAAACCTCTCAGGAGGTTTTATCCGAAATGAGGGATAAGATTAAACAAGCGATCTGGCGATTAAAACTACGCTTACTCCTTTAAATAAACTTACTAAGAATAAAATGGATTATTTTTACCTATCCGATTTTTAAGTAAGATAGTCTTCCCATAGTCTACCTAAAAAAGATATAATAAAATGGATAAAAGAGAGTGGTCTTTGGTTGGAGACCACTCTCTTTTATCAGTAAAGATTTCCAAAAATACAGCTAGAATATATCTTCTTATTTGATGATTCCTATAGAATTTAAAAAGACAATAAATATCGCAATAGGGGCAACATATTTAATCAGGAAAGAATAGGTGGAACCTAATTTTATACTTTTTGCTCCGATATTCGCCTCTTCTATAGCTTTATCAGTACCCCAGAACCATCCTATAAACAGACAGAGTAGCAAACCTCCTAAAGGTAGAAGTACATAGGAGGCGATGAAATCAAGTGAGTCAAATATATCTCTTCCCCCGATAATCTTGATATGGGACCATATTCCTAGACCAAGAGAAGAGGGTATTCCCAGCAGGAAGATAATAATACCCATAATCCAGGTAGCCTTTTTTCTATCCCATTTTGCTTCGTCAATGAAATAAGCAGATACTACTTCGAGTAAAGAGATAGCAGAAGTAAGAGCAGCAATGGATAATAAGAAAAAGAATAATACTCCAAAGAAGTGACCAGCTGGTCCCATAGCCGCCAATACCGCTGGTATAGTAATAAAGGTTAATCCGGGACCAGCACCAGGCTCTAATCCAAAAGCAAATACTGCCGGGAATATAGCAAAACCAGCTAATAAGGCAATAGCTGTATCAGATCCACAAATCCAATAAGAGTTGGTGGGAATATCCTGATCTTTTTTGAGATAACTACCATATACTATCATACAACCCATTCCTAAGCTCAAGGAGAAGAAAGCCTGCCCTAGGGCAGCCAAAATTCCTTTGGCGGTTAATTTACTAAAATCTGGCTTGAGATAAAAGATTAAGCCCTTACCAGCTCCAGGAAGAGTGACTCCCCGAAGAATTAAGACTAGTAGTATTAGTACGAGTATAGGCATTAGAATTTTGGAGTATTTTTCAATGCCTTTTTCGACACCGGCTGATACAATGTAAATACAAATTAACATAAATATAGCATGCCAGATTATCGGGGTAACCGGGGAAGTAATAAAACTACCAAAAATATCACCAGTGTGGGCACCTCTAACCATATAAGCACCAGATTTAAATATATAGGCAATTGCCCATCCTGCAACTACTGAGTAATAGGAAAGAATAATAAAACCTGCCAGTATTCCCATGGCTCCCACGATCCACCAGGGGGTCCCAGGAGCTATAATCTTAAAAGCACCCAAAGCATTCCTTTCGGATTTGCGCCCTACTAATAATTCAGAATTCATTAAAGGAACACCAATAAAAATAATGATGAGTAAGTAAACTAAAACAAAAGCTGCTCCCCCGTATAAACCAGTTAAATAAGGAAATTTCCAAATATTTCCCAATCCTATAGCAGAACCAGCAGCAGCAGCTATAAATCCGAATTGAGATTGCCAATTACCTCTTTCTTTGCCATTCATTTACTATGACCTCCCTTAAATTTTTTTATTGGTATTTTGGAGAAGAATAAATTTATAAATTTTTGAGTTGTTAAAATGCAAGCAGTAATTTTAATTAATAATCTATTCCTGAGGCATCACCCGACTTTATAGCGGATATTTTTGATTTTGGATAAAACTTTTTTATAACTAGGTTATATTTTTTGAAACATGCTTTTAAATTATAAAATAAATTAAATATATATTCAAGACCAGTTAGATTAATTTATAATATTTTTTATTATTGTATATAATTATATATGAAAGAAATACTCAGGTAAGCCTTCTGTTGAGAAACATCATTATTTTTTTTATATCTATAGCTGAAAGGGGACTGGTGTAAAAGAGAGTAAAAAAAAGGTCAAGATAAAGAACCCCAAAAACTTCCTTTTTTTATCCAGCGGTATAGTATCATCCAGAGTAGGGGGGTGATGAAATCCAAAGAGAAGCAGTAAGCACCAGAGCAGGATCCAGGAGGGATTGATAAATATACAGATTAAGCCTAAAGACCCTAAAGTAATATAATACACAATTTTACTTTTTTTACCGATCAGAGAATAGATGATATGTCCGCCATCTAATTGACCTGTAGGAAGAAGGTTGAGGGCGGTAACAAATAATCCTACCCACCCAGCATAAGCTACTGGATGCAAGATTATATCCTGACCCTCAGGCAGATTGCCAAAGATAATCTTTTCAATTAAAGAAAAAAGGATAGAACTACCTAAAGGGATTACCGGTTCTTTTAATTCGGAGAGTACTACTACCCTGGATAAATTGAGACCGATAATGATAATAGGGATGGTCAGCATTAGACCGGCGAGGGGACCAGCTATACCAATATCAAATAAGGCTTTTCGATTGGGAATAAAACCTCTCATTTTAATAATAGCTCCTAGGGTACCGAAAGGAGATAGGGGGAAAGGTATAAAAAGGGGCAAGGTAACTTCTACTCCATAGTTTCTACTGATAAAGAAATGCCCTAATTCATGAGCTAATAAAATAGTTAGTAAAGGTATAGCATACCAGATTCCTCCTACCCAATAACAAGAAGCAATAGTTAGAATAAAAAGTATTAGATTTAGAATTAATTTTCCCTCCCTAAATTGATATGGTGTAAATTATTATAACTTATCATCTTAGATTAATAAAGTCATCTTCTTGATTATATTATCCCCCATAAATAGTATTTCAAGAAGATGATTTTTCTTTAATTTTTTGCCTTTTCGAATAAAATAAATAATAATAGTATATAATTATAATAATGAGATTAATATTCTTCTGGTTTTAGCTTAAGGTATAAGGTCAAAGATTGAAAGAAAACCAAGGGCGAAAGAGACCATAAAAAGTTTATCCAGACTAAACAGAAATAAATGAACAGATATAAATTATTATAAGATACTTATCATCGGTTTCAATGGGTTAGCTATTGATCATTAATTATATTGATAATTTTTGAGTTAAAATTTAAAATAAGGGGTTAAAGTATGAGAAAAATAACGGGGTGAATAAGATGGATAAAATGGAGAGGGCTCATATTTTAATTTCTGGAATAGTGCAAGGTGTAGCCTTTCGCTATTATGCTCAACATAGAGCTCAGGATTTAAATCTACGAGGATGGGTCAGGAATTGCTGGGATGGCAAGGTAGAAATATTAGTTGAGGGTGAGAAAGAAAAGATAGAGGAATTGGTAGAGTGGTGCCATCAAGGACCACCTTTAGCGGTAGTAGAAGAAGTAACTGTAGAGTGGCAGGAATATAAAGGAGAATATGCAAAATTTAATATCAGATTTTAAAAAGAGGAGGAGATGCTTATTCCTCCAAGATGAAATTAAAATAAATTTTATTATGTAAGTAAAATTATTTTTATACTATCTTATGATCATAGTGAAGTTATCACGGAAAAGTGTTAAAATTGATTTGAGAGTATAATATCTTAAAAAGATAGAAGAGGTTGGAATGTCCAGGGCTTTTAAATTAAGAAAGAATTTGACACTTATTTTTTTATGCATCTTAATAGTGGTAATATATTTTATAATAAATTTAGAAGGAGGTGCTAATGAGATTATGCCAGAACTTCAAGGGAAGAAGATATTGATGATTATTGCTAGCCATGATTTTCGAGATGAGGAATTATTTAAACCTCGAGATTTATTTCTGGAAAGAGGGATGAAAGTAATCCTTGCTTCTTCATCCTTGAAAACCTCACGAGGTATGCTGGGAGGAACCGTTCAACCAGATATATTGATCAAGGAGGTCAAAGTAGAAGAGTTCGAAGCGATTATCTTTGTTGGGGGTATGGGTTCTTCAGAATACTGGGAAGATCCAGTAGCAAGAGAGATAGTGAAAAAGGCAGTAGCCCTGAATAAAATTGTAGGAGCTATCTGCATTGCTCCAGTAACTTTAGCTAATGCCGGGATCTTAGAAGGGAAAAAGGCTACTGTTTTTTCTTCGGAGATAAGTAAATTGAAAGAAAAAGGAGCGATCTATACCGGGAAAAATGTGGAAGTAGATGGTAATATAATAACTGCAAATGGACCTCAGGCAGCAGAAGAGTTTGGTAAAGCAATTATTCAAAGTCTAATTAAAGTGAGCATAGAATAAACGCTCCTTTATACCCGAGAATTTTTGCCCAATCAAAAAGATAAAGTTAACTATACTTATCCATTAGGAGGGATGGAAAATGGGTATTATCCTGGGTGGGGTATTGGCTATAATTTTAGGAGTATTGGGTTTAATTAAATGGTGGGTATTATTTTTGAAAGCTTTAACAGCTTTAGTACCTTTTATATTAGTAGTTGGGGGAGTGTTGGCAATAATTATCGGGATAACTTCTATTAAGGAGAAAGATGAGGAGAAAAGAGAAAAGTTGATTGAAGAATCTTCGAAGGATAAACAATGATAAAAATTAAAGAGTTGAGGAAGGTTTTACGGTTTTAGAGGCGGAGAAAGGAAGTTTACAAAGTTTGTTGAAAGAGAATAAAACTTTTTCACCAAAGATAAAAAAACCAAAGTTTAGAGAGAATCTAGAGATAGCAGGAATATTGTTAATAATGGTTTCTCTTTTTTATATCCTGGATTATTTTAATGTAGATAAAATATTAATTACTGCTATTATTGCTTTGTTTGGAATTTTTATGGAAGTTGCCCGAGATATCTTTTCACAAATGATATTTATCATTAAATCAATCCCTTATATAGGTCCGATAATTGCTAAAATAATAGTCTGGCCCTTCTTTTTAACTATCAATGGTATAGCTTATCTAGTAGCTCTAACCTTTATCAGAATCAGGGGAGTGAAAGAGGTAGCCAATGCCCGCGTTTTAACTACAATTTTTTTGGTAGGATTATTGATCGGGCTAATTTTAGGTAGATTGATTAAATTTATTTGATTGATTGCCATGTATTATGGCATTAAATACTCGCTTAATAGTTACTCGATTCTTCTGAGAAAAGCCTTCTTAATTTTAATCACTATGATTAGCTTGATCTTTTCATAATTGGATAAATAATTATCTCTTTTTTCCAATAAATAGAGAAGAAGAATCAAGGGGAGGGAAAATGGTCACCAATCGAAAAAGAATTAAGAAATTATTTTTTCTCATTTTAATTATTCTTGCTATATTGTTTTCTTGGAATATAGGAACTGCCAAGGAACAAGCAGAAATAATCGGATTTGATTACTGGGCGAAGGGATTTTACCAAGAGGCTTTCCAGCAGTGGTCTGATTTTATAAGAGCAAATCCTGATTCTCCCGATGCAGAAGTATACTGGATTATGATAGAAGAGGTTATTTCTAAGATCGGTAAATATGATGATTTAATCGAATTGGCACAGAATATAATTTCTTTAAATTTAAGAAATCAAATATTACAAGTTTATGCCCAATTTCAGATGGTACAATCTTATATTAAGCAAGAAAAAATATTTCAAGCAGAGCAGGAAGCTAAAAATTTGGGGATGGTAACTGATTGGCTATTAATCGGTCCTTTTGATAATACTGGAAAATCTGGCTTTAAGAAGGTTTATCCTCCGGAAGAAGAGATTGACTTACAAAAAACTTACCCTGGAAAAGATAGTATCCTGCTCAGCTGGTTTAAACCCAGTAAGATAAGTTTTACTGGTTTTATCAACCTTGATTCATTTCTTTATCCTAATAATTGGTCAGTGGGTTATGCCCTGACTTATATTTATTCTCCAGAAGAAAAAGAAGTGTTCTTTAAGGTGGGAGCAGATGAAGCATTAAGAATATGGCTAAATGACCGTATAGTTATAGAGAGTGAGGTTTATAGATCGGTAGTGCCTGATCAGGAAATTACTCTGGTCTGCTTAAATCAAGGATGGAATAAAGTATTAGTAAAGATATGTGAAAAAGAAGGTAGCTGGGGTTTTTATTTTAGGATTACTGATTTAGAGGGGAAGCCCGTTAAGAATTTAATATATTCTACTGACATTCAGGAAATAGTTGATTCAACTTCTAAAGATAATATAGTCTTTCCGGAAAGCATGGATAGAGAACTTAATTTAGGAGATGCTTTGACTTACTATCGGGAGGAGTTAATTAAAAATCCGGAAGATATAAAAGCACTTCTTTTTTCAGGATTAATCTTACAAAAGAGAGGATTTATAGATGAGTCAATCGAGCAGTTTAAGGCAGTAATCTCTATAGAAAATGAGCAGGCATTGGCCCATTATCTTTTAGGTAATGCTTATCAGCAGAAAGAGAAGTTTGATGAAGCAATGGAAGAGATTAAGAGAACGTTACAAATAGATGAACAATTTATTCAAGCGAATATAAAATTGGGTATCAATTACTATGAAAAAGGCTTATATAAAGAAGCCATTGAAGAATTTGAGAAAGCGCTGGAGGTTAATGGTGACTTTCTGGATGCCAATTTATTTCTTTCCTGGGCTTACGAAAGTAAAGGCTGGAATTTAGAAGCCAGACAGAGATTAGAAAAGATAGTGCAGTTCAATTCTTCGTTTATCTTAGCACAATACAGCTTAGGGAATGCTTACGAAAAGAAAGGATGGCTGGAGAAAGCCATTCAGCAATATATTAAAGTATTAGAAATAGACCATGAACACTATCTAAGCAGAATGAGATTGGGTAGCTTATATTTTCAATTAGGTAGATATGAAGAAGCGATTAGTCTTTATCGAGAAGTCTTGTCCTGGAGACCAGAAGATTCTTCAATTTATATGAACATAGCTGATGGTTACAGGAGGATGGGAAAAGAAGAACAATCTATAGAAGTACTGTTAGAAGCCAGTGAGTTATTCCCTTATAACTCTTCAATTTATGCCCAACTTGGTTACCTTTACCATGATAGGGGTGAAGATAAAGAAGCGATAAGATTATGGAGGAAGGCTTTAGAAATTTCTCCTGAATTTATTGGTTTGCGGGATTATATAGATTTTATTCTTCAAGAAGAAAGGATAGCTGAGGTAAATGCTCGAGAATTAATTTTAAACTCTCCTTCTGCAGAAGAATATCCCGAGGCAAGTGCGGCTATCCTTTTAAATGAAGTAAAAAGAGTAATTGACCTGGATGGAACTTCTTCTACCACCTACCATCAAATTATAAAGCTTTTTAATAAGCGGGGTATTGAGAAGTATGGAGAGATCTTTATTACTTATAATGCCTGGGGAGAAAGAATCACTATCAAGAAAGCGAGAACTTATAAGTTGGATGGTTCGGTAGTGGAAGCTACCTCTATAAAGGATATTTTTCCCCTGGAAGGTTATCGCCTATACTCTAATATTTCCCAGAAAGTTATTTCTATGCCTGCGCTGGAAGAGGGGGTAACCATTGAATATCAATATACCCTTGATGACTATAGCCGGAGTTTTGTAGGAAAGAATTTTCAGGATATTTTCTATTTGCAGGATTTTGAGCCCATTCAAATTTGTAGATATATACTCACTATTCCTAAAGACGTCGATCTGAAGATTGTAAATTTTAAAACTGATCTTACACCAAAAATTATAGATACTGAAGATAAGTTTATTTATACTTGGGAGGATTGCCAGATTCCCCAAATTATTTATGAAAGTGACATGCCTCCTTTTCATAATATCGCTCCTCATATTGCGGTAAGTAGTTTTTCTTCCTGGGAAGAAATAGCTAAGTGGTATGAGGATATTTCGCGAGAACAGAGCAAGGCTGACCCAGATATTAAAGCAAAGGTATCAGAACTGATTAAGGAAGAAGATACCCCTGAAGGGAAGATAAAAGCGATATATCATTATGTAATCAATGAAATAAGGTATCTGGGATTAGAGTTTGGAATTAGTGGTCATATGCCCCATGAGGCAGCTGAAATATTTAAGTATAAATATGGAGATTGTAAAGATAAGGCTACTTTGCTTATTGCTATGTTAAAGGAAGCTGGTCTAGATGCTTATTATGTACTTCTCAGGACTCGGTATAATGGAGAACTGGATCTTAATTTACCCAGTTTTCAATTTGATCATGCTATTGCAGCAGTCAATTTAAATGGGGACATGATATTTTTAGATGGTACCGCGGAAAACTATAGTTTTGGTGACTTACCCGCCATGGACCAGGGTGTGTGGGCAATGGTCTTAATCAATGGAGAAGGAAGATTTATGCGGATGCCCATTTATACTCCAGAAAAGAATCAGAGATTAAGAGAAATAAAACTATATTTACAACCGGATGGCTCAGTTAGAGGTGAGGCTTCACTACTTCAAACAGGAATTTTTGCTGCTTATTATAGAAGTCTTTTTAAGGATTTAGGTGAAATTAAAAGAAAGGAGTTAATCCAAAACTCCTTAAGTTCCAGTTGCCCGGGTTCGGTATTAGAAGAATTTAGTTTCTCCGATTTAGCCAATTTAAATATTCCTGTAGTGCAGAAATATAAATTCAGAGTGCCTAATTATGGTAAAAAAATTGGAGAAAGACTGAGTTTTAAACCTTCCATCATGGAAAGAATAGAATCTACCAGCCTGGTAGCTACAGAAGAAAGAAGACTACCGATGTATTTTTATTATCTTTATTGTACCCAGAATAGAATAGAGATTATTATTCCAGAAGGATTCCAGGTGGAGAGAATACCAGAAGAGGTCAATTTAGTCTTCCCCTTTGGATCTTATCAAGTAAAATATTTAGTGGAGAAGGATAGGATAATTTACGAGAGACACTATTATTTTAATACCTTTGAAATATCTACTGAAGAGTATCCCTCTTTTAAGAAGTTTATAGAACAAATTGTCCTGGAGGATGCTCAAGAAATAATCTTAACTCAGTAAATGTATTTTTCACTAGAGAGAATAAAGTTGACAAAAACAATCATATATACTATAATCTCTCTGATATCCAGAATAATTTAAAGAAGAGAGGTAGAGGAACTGATGAAGAGAATATATTTAGATCATGCAGCTACTACTCCTACTGATCCAGAAGTAGTAAAGGAGATGGAAATATATTTTAATAAAAGGTTTGGTAATCCAAACAGTATCCATTCCTTTGGGCAAGAGACCCGAGAGGCAATTGAGGAGGCGAGAAAAAAGGTTGCGCATTTAATTGGAGCAGAACCTTCTGAAATTATCTTTACCAGCGGAGGGACAGAAGCCGATAATCATGCTGTTAAAGGTGTGGCCTGGGCTAACCAGAAACGGGGAAATCATATTATTACTTCACAAATTGAACACCATGCGGTATTGCACTCCTGTCGTTTTTTAGAAAGCCAAGGTTTCAGGGTGACCTATTTACCGGTGGATAAATATGGCCTGATTGATATTGTTGACTTAGAAAAGGCTATCACTGATCAAACCATCTTAATCACTATAATGCATGCCAATAATGAAATTGGAACTATTGAGCCAATTAAAGAGATTGCAGAAATTGCTCGAAAAAGAGAAATTTATTTTCATACTGATGCGGTACAAACCGTTGGAAATATTCCCCTTAAAGTTAAAGAGCTGGGGGTGGATATGTTATCTATGTCCGCACATAAATTTTATGGACCTAAGGGGGTAGGCGCTTTATATATAAAAAAGGGAGTAAAGATAATATCCTTAATTAATGGAGGGGGGCAAGAAAGGAACAGAAGGGCGAGTACCGAAAATGTGCCTGGGATTGTGGGGATAGGGAAAGCAGCTGAATTAGCAGAGAAGAGATTAATCCAGAATGAAGAAGATGGAACAATAAGAATGAGGGATAAATTAATTAAAGGAATATCCCATGGAATAGAAAATGCCTATCTGAATGGTCACCCCCTTAATCGTCTACCCGGAAATGTTAATTTTTGTTTTGAGTTTGTAGAAGGAGAATCCATTTTGCTTAACTTAGATATGGAGGGAATAGCTGCTTCCAGTGGCTCAGCCTGTACCTCTGGTTCTTTAGAACCCTCCCATGTTTTATTAGCCATTGGTCTTCCCCCTGAAATGGCCCATGGTTCTCTACGTTTAAGTCTGGGTAAAGGGAATACCGAAGAAGAGATAGACTATGTTCTTGAGGTTTTACCCCGCATAATTAAGAAGTTAAGAGAACTTTCTCCTTTTAAGGGTAGCTGGAAGAGAGTTAGATAGTTTATTTATAGTATCGTCAAGAAGAAGAGATGGTTAAATCAATCTTCTTTTAAATAATAGATTTGAAAAAGTAGATTATAGATTATTGTTATTCCAATATTGAAGAGAAAAAAGGAGTATTCTTTAATGGGTATATATAGCGATAAGGTGATGGAACATTTTAGAAATCCCCGCAATGTGGGAGAAATTAAGGATGCCAATGGAGTAGGGGTAGTAGGTAATCCAGTGTGTGGTGATATAATGAAGATTTACATTAAAGTAAAAGATGGAGTAATTGAAGATTGCAAATTTGAAACCTTTGGTTGTGGGGCAGCCATTGCTACCAGTAGTATGGTAACTGAAATGGTAAAGGGCAAAACTATAGAACAAGCCTTAAAGATTACTAACCAGGCGGTAGCAGAGGCTTTAGGAGGCCTACCAGCCATTAAGATGCACTGTTCCAATCTGGCAGCTGATGGATTGGCCAAGGCTATTGAAGACTATAAGCAAAGGTCTTCCCAAATAAAAAAGAAATTAAGAGAGGAAAAAAACATTAAAGAAGGAATAAAATAATATGTTATTAGGGAATCAAGTATCTTTCCTTATGGCTTTTTTAGCTGGATTTTTATCTTTTGTCTCCCCTTGTGTTTTACCTTTAATCCCAGCGTATATTTCTTTTATCTCTGGTCTATCTTTAGAAGAAATAGAAAATATAAGAGGTAAAACTCAGAATATTATTATGGTTAGTTCTTTATTTTTTATCCTGGGTTTTTCTTTAGTATTTATTCTTTTAGGGGCAACCGCTACCTTTTTAGGGAGTTTTTTGGTAGAGAAGATAGATATTTTAAGAAAGGTCGCGGGGATAATTATTATTATCTTTGGAATACATATGGCAGGATGGTACAGGATAAAGTTTTTAGATTTTGAAAAGAGAGTATATACCAATACCAAGCCCATTAATAAAATAATTGGACCATTTTTAATAGGTTTAGCCTTTGCTTTTGGCTGGACCCCTTGTGTAGGTCCGGTACTGGCTTCTATTTTAATGTATGCCAGTACTCAACAGACCGTCTATCAGGGAATCCTTTTACTTACCATTTATTCTGCTGGTCTGGGAATTCCTTTTTTCTTGGCTGCTCTGGCTATTAATAAATTTTATCTATTAACCAACAGAATTAAGCAACATTATAAGACAATCGAGTGGATAGGAGGATTATTATTAATAGTAATTGGCGGATTAATCCTGACCGATAATTTTCAGAGATTGATCTATTATTTAATGAGACAGGAATAATTTATTTAGATAGCACTGATTAAAATAATAATACTAAGACAAGCTCTAAGGTTGGAATAAGGTTGGAGGTTATGATGAAGATTTTTAAAGAAAAAAGAGAAAGACTATGGATTTTACTTGTTTTATTAGGAATAGTAATCTTTTACTGGGTAATGAAATATTGCCAGTTACAGAAACAAGACCTTGCAGAAAGAGTTGAACCCAATCCCCTCACTATTAACTGGTTGCCTTATAGCCAAGGTCTGGCGAAAGCAAAGCAAGAAGATAGGTATATTCTGATTGATTTTTACACCGATTGGTGTGGATACTGTAAGAAGATGGATCGGGAGACCTATTCCCAGGAAGAGGTAAAGAAGATCTTAGCTGAAAACTTTGTTACTATAAAAGTCAATGCAGAATCAGAGAATAAAATTTTGGAAGAAGGGAAAGAGATCACCGAGAGAGAATTGGCTTTAAAGTACAAAGTCAATTCCTACCCTACAATCTGGTTTTTGGATAGTAATAGTAATAAAATTGCTCCTTTACCAGGATTTGTACCGGCAGAGCAGTTTCTATGGATAATCAATTATATCGGAGGGGGATGGTACAAAAAAATATCTTTTGAAGAGTACCTGAGGACGAATAACTTAGATTAAATTGAGTGTTGAGTTTTAATTATCGGTTCAAGGTCAAGATTCCTGGTAAGATATTTACCCTGCTTGACCTTTATTTTTCTATATAAGAGAAAAAGTGTAGAGGATAGATTAAAAAAATTGACCAGGAGTGAGGGTAAAACCTTGTTTTCTGAATCACTTATGAAAGAGAATATTTTTAAAATAACCAAGGAGATTAAGGAATTATGCGAGGGAGAAAAGGTCGTGGTAGCCTTTTCAGGAGGTCTGGATAGTACAGTAGTCTCCGCATTAGCCCTTCAGGCATTAGGTAGAGAAAGAGTAGAAGTTATAAACATTAATTTTGAAGAATATAGTTATAGAAAGAGTTTGCAGAATATTGAATATATAAGTAAATATTTAAATCTAAAGTTGAAGGTTATCCCAGGTAAAAAATTACAGGAAGAGGTTTTAAAAAGGGGACCAGCCTGTAATAAATGTACTCGTATTGCTAAACTGGGCAGAATAAAGAAGGAATCTTCCGGGAGATTAGTACTTACCGGATCAAACCAGAGTGATACGTGGGGAAAGAAGGGGCTAAAACTTTCTAATGGTTTTTATGCTCCCCTTTTCAATTTAAATAAAGAGGAAATTAAAAAGATTGCGGATTACTTGGAGTTAAAGATTTTACGAATTGGGGAGAGCGAAGGGAGAGAGGGTTGTAAACTTAAACACTTACTGAAGCCTTTAGCTGTTCCCGGTTATCATGGTCTGGCTGTAGCGGAAGCCAATGAAGTCCTTTTAGATTGGTTAGCGAAGGAAAATTATCCTGCTCAACTAGCTAATGTAAAAATAATTGGACCTCTGAAAAAGAATATCGCTTTGGTAAACCTACTTCCTTTACCAGGATCTGGATTAAAAGAGAAGATTACTAAAAGTTTAGAAAAATTAGAAAGATTAGAAGAAGTAAGGTTCTTAGATCAGCCAATTAGACTAATTATCAAGGCTAATAAAGGTCAGTTTGATAATCATCATTCTCGATACTGGTTAGAAAAGGGAAGATTACAACCAGATTTTTCTATTCCTCTGGAAATAGACTGGTTACTCACCACCAATAAGAACCTGTCTACTTTTCAGGTGATTGATTACCAGATAGCCTCATAGTATAATAAATTGATACCAAATGAAAAGAATATTAAATAAAATTTAGGTAATTTTTACTAGAGAACCAGAAAAGAGTAAAAACAAGGAGAGAAAAAAGTAATCTTGATAAAGATGGTGAAGAGTAAGGAGGTAAAAAGATGTCTGATAAGAACTTATCCGAATTTGAGGTAGAAGAATCAATTAAGAATGTCATAAATTTAATGGGAGTTGCTGCCCGTACCGCTCCCAAGGCCGTTGGTGCAGATTTTGTTGTGGTGAAAGCCATTTATGGGGAAGAGGTAGTAAAATTGGCGGAAGAGATGGTAAATTATGGAGAAAAGATGGGAAAAGGTAATTTTGATCGAGATGGGGCCAATGTAAGAAATTCAACAGCGGTATTATTAATAGGTATAAGAAAAGCAACTTCTGTGGGATTAAATTGTGGAGCTTGTGGATATGCTCAGTGTGTTGAGCGAGTGCCTCATCAAGGGCGAGAATTTAATGGACCGCAATGCGCCTTCCGGATTTTAGATATGGGGATTGCTATTGGTTCAGCAGTTAAGATTGCCGGAATGCTGAACGTAGATAACCGAATAATGTATCGGGCGGGAGTGGTGGCCAAAATGATTGGTTTGATCGATGCCGATTTGGTAATGGGTATTCCATTATCAGCCACTGGTAAAAACATTTATTTTGATCGTTAAATTATAAGGTTTTAGAGGTGAATCTAGAAGAGAAGTATGGGGGATTGTGAAAAATTTGCTCACTTTTTCTTTAATAAATGAGTAAAATCAGATTACCTAACTAAATAAGGGAAGATTTAAAATTGAGAGAGATATGAATAATTATTCGATGGAAATAACGGTAGATATTGATTCACCTATTTTTATTGGAAAGTTAAAAAAAATTATCAGGATTTTTGAATATTGGCATAATAATTGCTTCTATTATTGATTAGAGAAATATATAGAATTAAGAAAGGAGGTGAAGGTTGATGAAAAGAAGAATAATAGTTTTAATCTTAATAGTAGCAATTACTTTAAGTATCCAGGGTATTATTTTAGTATCTGATGCCCAGAATAATTTAACTTCTCCTAAAAAAAATATTTTACCTTATTGTGGTAAGGAAGATAGAGAGTTAGTAAGAAGAGGATTTAAAGAAGATCAGGTCAATAGGATGGGAGAATTAATTAATTCTCTAAACCTTACTGAAGAACAGAAGAAAGAAATTGAGAAAATTATCTTCAATTTTCAAAAAGAGACCATTGAACTGGAAAGTAAGCTAAAGGTTCTCGAATTGGAGATAAGAGAATTATTCTTGCAGCCTAACATTAAGTTTGAGGACATTCAAGGAAAATTAAAAGAGGAGGCTAATTTAGAGGTGGAATTAAAGGGTAAGGCAGTAGAAACATACTTTAAAATTAGAGATCTATTAACCCCTGAACAACAGTCAAAAATCACTTTTAGACTCCCCTTTTTACATTTTCTACCAGGAAACATGAAAATGTATAAAGTAATGAAACCTAATTGCTGGTAGATTAGCTAAAGAAATTAAGATAATAGAGGGAGGAAAGAGAATCCTTTCTCCCCCTATTAAAAATAAAAAAAATTATCAGAAAGGATGAGGGAAAGATGAAAAAAAATTTTTCTTTGACTATTAATCAAAGATTAATCATAATTACTTTTTTAACTCTATTACTTTTGTTGGTTAGCATGACAACCATCCATGCTGAATCTAGCCCAGAAAAATCATATTCTTCCATTGAATTATTCAGTGATGGTATTGCTAAGATTGCTGAAGAAGTTGGGCCAGCAGTCGTAAATATAGATACAGTAAGAATGGTCAGAACTGGATATTCTTTCTTTGATGATCCCATATTCCGTCATTTTTTTGGTGATGAATTTAGGGAATACACCAGAACTATCCCTCAGAAAGGGACAGGGTCTGGGTTTATTATCAGTCCGGAAGGATATATCCTTACCAATCAACATGTGGTATATAAAGCAGATAAAATAAAGGTTACTCTTTCTGATGGTCGGGAATTTGAAGGAGAAGTAGTAGGAGAAGATATTGATTCGGATATGGCCATAATAAAGGTAAAAGCAGATAATTTACCGGTAGTTAAACTTGGTGATTCTGATCAATTAAAAGTAGGAGAGATTGTAATTGCTATTGGTAATCCTTATGGACTTGAGCAGACAGTTACTATGGGAGTAATAAGTGCTAAAGATCGTTCAATTTCTACTGAAATAGAAGGGCATACCTATAGCAATCTTATTCAGACAGATGCTGCTATTAATCCGGGAAATAGTGGGGGGCCTTTAATTAATACCAGAGGAGAAGTGGTTGGTATTAATACCGCCATTATTCCCTATGCTCAGGGTATTGGATTTGCCATTCCTATTAATATAGCTAAAAGAAATATAGATGACCTTATCCAGATTGGACATGTGAGAACACCCTGGATAGGAGTATATATTCAGGAAGTAACCCCGGAGATTGCCCAGCAATTTAATTTGACGAAGGCGCAAGGAGTTTTAGTGGCAGATGTAGTAGAAAACACCCCCGCAGAGAGGGCAGGAATAAAGAGGGGAGATATTATCATCAAGGTAAATAATCAAGAAGTAAATTCTACTCCAGAATTACAAAATAAGATAAAAAGTTTGAATATTGGTGAAAAAGCAACCTTGGAAGTATTAAGAAATGGCAAGGCGCTATCGTTTATAATAAAAGTGGAAGAGAAACCAGCTACGAAAGGAGAAGGCAGTACTTCTCCCCAAGAGAAGATATTTTCGGTGCAAACTGGATTAAGAGTGGAGCCAGTTACTAATAAGACAGCTGAAGAAGCGGGTTTACCCTGGGTAAAAGGATTAATTATTACTGAGGTAGTGCCAGGAAGTTCTGCTGAAGATATGGGCTTAAGAAGGGGAGATGTAATTTTAGAAGCCAATCGAAGAGAAGTATCTTCCCTTGAGGAATGGGAAACAGTAATTAATCAATTAAAAGAAGGTGATACTCTGTTATTGCTGGTTTTTCGCAATCAACGTACTTTTTATATCCCCATAGAAGTCGAAAAAGTGGATTGATAAATTGCTGAAGGAAATTAGTCTTTAAGAAGAGGTTGCATTGAAAAATAGGGAATTAGAAAAAGCTGGAATATATGCTTGTATATTCCAGCTTTTTTAAAACCGATTTCCTGATAGATTAGTATACTTGATCTAAGAGATAGATGTTATAAAGAAGTTGGTTAAGTTGAAAATAAAAAATAGAGGGAATAAATAGAAGGATGAATAAATATTTTCTTTTCCGAGAAAAAAGTATCTTTTTGGCGCTGATTATTGTGATATTACTTACCCTCTTATTGTTTTTTTTAACTGGCCAGGAAGTAGAGAGAGAAAGAAGTTCTTTGCTAGAATTGGCTCAGTCAGAAGGTTTGAATATTGCCTTCTCCATTCAAACTCTTGGCCCCCGTTTCGTCTTAAGCGAAAACGGCTTGAAAGAAATTTTACTGCTCCTGAAGAAGGAAGGAGTAAATTATATCGATATTTGTGATGAAGAAGGGATGATCTTCCTCAGTACAGAAGAAGGCAGAATAAAGAAAAGGATTATTATTCCCCATGAAGGGAAGATTAATATTCTTAGTATACAGGATAAAAATAGTGGTAGGGTTTTACAAGTAATCAAACCTTTTTATCTAGATGGAAGCAGGCTACTGGATATTTGGAAGATATTACCAATCAGGAATAGTTATTTAGTGGTAGGAATAGATTTAGAAAGATACTATGAACGCTTAAATCAAACCAGAAAGAGGATAATTATCAATTATAGCATAATAATGGCACTGGTTTTATTAGGAATCTATGTTATTTATAAATTACAGGAGACCTATATTATCAAAAAGACTTTAAGTGAAATGAAAGATTATACCAGTAAGATCTTGGAAACTATAGATGACGCAATAATCTCTATAGATAGTCAAGGAATTATAAAATCCTTTAATCGAAAGAGCGAAGAAATTTTTGGAAAGAAAAAAGAAGAGGTTATCCATAAAGATTGTGAAAAGGTTTTAAATTTGACTGAAGGGGGAGATTGCCTCTTTAAAAAATGTCTCCAGGAAGAAAAAAATATAAATCAGGAATTGGTTTTAGAGGAGGAGGGATTAGGGAAAAAATTTATTGAAATAAGTACTTCTTTTTTGACCGACGAGTCAGAGAAGATTACTGGTTTAGTAGCTGTAATTAGGGATGTTACTGAATGGAAAGATTTAAATGAAGAGATTGCTCGAAATAAGAGATTAGCTGCTCTGGGAAAGTTATCTGCGGGGATAGCTCATGAAATAAGAAACCCCCTGAGCTCAATTAGAGGTTTAGCTCAATTTATTTCTCATACCCTTTCGAAGGAAGATGAGCGAAGGGTTGATCTGAATACTATTATCCAGGAAGTAGATAGATTAAATAATTTAGTGATTCAAGTGCTGGATTATGCCAAGGTAAAAAAGCCAAATCTGTCCCCTTTTTCTTTAAATGAATTAATAAGTGAGGTAGTAGAATTATTTCAAAAGCAGATTAATAAAGATAAGATTAAATTTCATTTACAGCTTTCTCCTCATATCTCTTCTTTCTGGGCTGATAAGGACCAGGTAAGACAAATTTTCATGAATATAATTATTAATGCTATCCAGGCTATTCCAGAAGAGGGAGAGATAAAAATTGAGACTGAAGAAACAATATATAAAGAAAAACCTGCCATAAAATTGGTGGTTGAGGATAATGGAATAGGGATTCCTGAGCAGAATCTTCAGCAAATATTTGATCCCTTCTTTTCTACCAAGGAACAAGGATCCGGATTAGGGCTTTCCATAGTATATACACTTGTAGAAGGTCATCAGGGAGAGGTTAAGGTGGAATCTAAAGAAGGTAAAGGGACAAAATTCATTATTTTCTTACCACAAAAAGGAGGAAAGGGATTTGCAAAAGATACTGGTAATTGATGACGAACAGAATGTGAGAAGGATGTTAACGCGTGTGCTTTCTACCGAGAATTTTATAGTAGAGGAAGCCATAGATGGATGGGAAGGTTTGCAAAAATTAGAAAGAGAGAATTATAGTCTAGTTTTATTAGACCTTAGGATGCCCAAGTTAAATGGGATAGAAACTTTAAAGAAAATAAAGGAAGCTGATCTAACTTTGCCGGTTATTATGATGTCTGCTTATGGAAGTATTCCAGAAGCAGTGGAGGCAATGAAATTGGGAGCAGTTGATTATTTAGTAAAGCCTTTTGATATTGAAGAATTAAAGATAATTGTGGAAAGGGCTATCCAGCAATATAAATTAAAAGTAGAGAATATCTATTATCGAGAAGAGGAAGAGAAGAGGTTTAATTTTGAAGAGATTGTAGGGAAGAGCAGCGCAATAGAAAAGGTATTGGAAATGATAGAAAGGGTTTCTCCCACCCCGGCCACTGTACTTATTACCGGAGAAAGTGGTAGGGGAAAAGAATTAATCGCTCGAGCAATACATAAAAATAGTTTAAGAAAAGAGGGGCCTTTTGTGGTAGTAAACTGTGCAGCTTTCTCCTTGAACCTTTTGGAAGGTGAATTATTTGGTCATGAGAGGGGAGCTTTTACTGGAGCTATTGCTCAAAGAATAGGACGATTTGAAATGGCGCATGGTGGTACTATTTTTTTAGATGAGATAGGGGAGATGGATCACTCTATTCAGAGTAAAATTCTTAGAGTCATCCAAGAAAAGGAGTTTGAAAGAGTGGGGAGTTCTAAGAATATTAAAGTAGATGTAAGAATTTTAGCCGCTACTAATAAAGATTTAAAAAGAGAGGTAGAGGAAGGTAGATTTAGAGAGGATCTATTTTATAGAATTAATGTTTTTAATATCGAGGTTCCTCCTTTAAGAGAGAGGAAAGAGGATATACCTTTGCTGGTTGAACATTTAATCAATAAATATAATAAAATCTTAAATAAGAGAGTAAAAGAGTTCACTCCTACCGCTATGAATTTTCTCTTAGACTATAATTTTCCCGGCAATATTCGAGAGTTAGAAAATATTATTGAACGAAGTATTATTATGACCAAAGAGGAAATCATTGACGAAACCTATTTTAATTTTATCAAGGTGGAAGGTAAACTGGATAAGAAAGGCAGTCTGAAGGAATGGGAAAAAGACCTGATTGTTAAAACCTTAATTCAGAGTCAAGGTAATCGCACTAGAGCCGCGGAGGTTTTGGGAATAAGCAGGAGGAGTTTGTTAGATAAAATAAAAAGATACCAGATTACTATCTAGATAATTTTAAGTTTCCAGATCGGGCAAAATAGTGATTGGTAAATTCATGGTTTTATAGTTTAAGAATGAAAAAAATCACTTGACAGTATAAAAGAAGTATTTTAGACTTTAGTAGTGATACGTAGTGTTTAAATATTTAATCTAAGGCTTGTATCAAAACGATTGAGCAAGACCTCAAAAGGCAGATTAAGAAATTTTTTTTCGTCTAGTATCTAATAGCAGGAACTAGAACGGAGGTGATAAAAATGAATAATAGTCTTCCCGCATCTCGTTTTCGGCTGACTATCCGCCAGATGACCATTGCCGGAATGTTGGGAGCGATTGCCATTATCCTGGGAGTAACCCGCTTGGGATTTATCCCGGTACCCACTCCAGCAGGCCACGCCACGATTATGCATATCCCCGCGATTTTAGGAGGAATAATAGAAGGTCCCCTAGTCGGGGCAATAGTGGGATTAATCTTTGGAATATATAGTTTTTTAAACGCTACTAATCCCATATTTGCTGACCCTCTAATTGCTATTTTACCCCGCCTATTTATTGGAGTGACTGCTTATTATTCCTACCAATATTTAAGAAAGAGTTCTGTAATAGCCGCCGTGGTGGGGACGCTGACTAACACCATAGGAGTTCTCGGTCTGGCAACTTTGAGAGGTTATCTTCCTTTGAAGGCAAGTATCACTATTGCCTGGGTTCATGGCACTCCTGAAGTAGTAGTAGCTATATTGTTGGTGGTCCTTCTGGTTAAGGCTTTAAAAAGAATTGGTTATTGATTATATAGGTGAGCGGTTAAGGATTAAAAGGAGGATAAGAAAAAGAAACTATCTGAACAGATAGGAAGATATTTGTAGTTATCTTGTCTGGAACATCTAAGGAGGGGAATAAGTAAAATGATCTTGGTAATTGATGTAGGTAATACACATACCGTAATTGGAGTTTATAAAAAAAGACAATTATGTGGTTTTTGGAGGATTTCTACTGATTTGAAAAAGACTGAAGATGAATATGGAATGCTAATTAAAGATTTACTGGCTGACTCTCGGATAGCCCCAGCTGAGATCAAAGCAATAGTTATTTCTTGTGTTATTCCACCAGTAACCTGGATATTAGATAAGATGTCTGAGGATTATTTTAAAGTCTCACCCCTGATTGTTGGTCCTGGTATTAAGACTGAGATTTGTATTAAAACAGATAATCCCAGAGAAGTAGGAGCAGACCGGATTGTGAATGCTATTGCTGCTTATAAGGTATATGGTGGTCCGGTAATTATTGTAGATTTTGGCACTGCTATTACCTTTTGTGCAGTAAATTCAGAAGGAGAATATCTAGGAGGAGCTATTGCTCCGGGGATCGAGATCTCTGCTGAAGTACTGGTTCAGAGAACCGCCAAGCTACCCAAAGTAGAGATAATTAAACCCAAAAGTGTCATCGGGAGTAATACTATTTCTGCCATGCAATCAGGAATATTTTATGGTTATCTGGGATTGGCCAACGAGCTAATCAAGAGATTTAAGAAGGAGCTAGGGGGGAACGCTCTGGTAGTGGCAACCGGGGGGCAGGCAGAATTGATTGGAAAGGAATGTAAATTAATAGACAAAATAGATCCTCTTTTAACCCTGGAAGGATTGCGGATGGTTTATGATATGAATAAGTCAGGAGCAGAGTAGATTTACTCATTTTTTATTCCCTTACCTATTTATCTAAGTGTGGAGCGAAATTTAAATAATCTCCAGGCTGATGTCCAGAGCTTTTATTGAATGAGTAAGGCTTCCCACTGAAATGAAATCTACTCCAATCCCAGCAATTTCTTTGACTTTATCCAAACTAATACCTCCCGATGCTTCGATGAATACTTTACCCCTGGTTATTTTTACTGCTTGTTTCATTGTTTCTAAATCCATATTGTCTAACATAATAATATCTACTTTAGTATCTAAAGCTTCTTGCAGTTGAAAAAGATTTTGTATTTCTATTTCAATCTTAATCAGGGGAGAGATCTTTGCCCGAACTGCATTTACCGCCGAAGCTATACTGCCTGCTATTGCAATATGGTTATCTTTAATTAATACTGCATCATATAAGCCAAAGCGATGGTTTCTACCTCCACCTATCCGCACTGCATATTTTTCCAATATTCTCATATTAGGAATCGTCTTCCGAGTATCCACTATTTGTACTGGGAAATCTTTAACTTCCTGACAGAATTTAAAGGTGGTGGTGGCAATACCGGACATATGTTGAAGAAAATTTAAAGCAACTCTCTCTCCTTGCAGAATAACCCGGGCAGCTCCGCTAACTTCTGCTAAGATAGTGTGAGGTTTAACTGCAGAGCCATCCTCTACCCTTTTTTGAAAGTCGACAGTTGGATCCAATTTTTTAAATACCAGGTTGGCAATATCCAAGCCAGCGATAACCCCTTCTTCTTTAGTGATTATAATTGCCCTTTTGTTTAAATGGGGGGATACTATAGATTCAGTAGTAATGTCACCAGTTCCAATATCTTCCAGTAAGGCTTCCTCAATTATTCTATTGACTTTAATATTGTCTTTACCAATAAAATCCATCTTTCCAATACCTCTTTTTCTAAAATTTAATATTCAATGTGCTTCCTCCAGCGTTGGTCATCTCGGTTAGGAAAGTCCAGACGATAATGCGCTCCTCGACTTTCTTTTCTTTGTAAAGCAGAATTAGCCACTAGTTCTGCCAGTATAATCAGGTTAGCCAATTCAAATTCTTGGGGATTAGTAAGTTCAGAAGCTAATACCAAAGCCTCCCACTCCTTAATTTTCTTCTTAGCCTCTATTAAACCTTTAGAATTACGAATAATGCCTACCTTATTCCACATAAGATTCTGTAATTCTTTTTTTAATTTGGAAGGATTATAGTCTTTTTCTTTTTTTCGAGAAAGGCGATAAAAAAGCTTTAAACCTTCTAATTTCTTGGAAAAAACAGAATCACCTTCTTGGGCAATGATCTGGGCAATCCTCTTTCCAAAGACTAGACCTTCCAGAAGAGAATTACTGGCTAAACGATTTGCTCCGTGTACACCGGTGGAGGTACACTCACCACAGGCATAGAGAGATGATAAATTTGTTCTACCCCAGATATCGGTTTTTATCCCGCCCATAGTATAATGTGAAGCAGGAGCTACTGGAATGTAATCTTTTTCAGGATCAATACCTATAGAAAGACATTTTTTATAAATATTGGGAAAGCGTTTAGAAAATTTATGTTTTATTCGGGTGGCATCTAAATAAACATAATTACTTTTAGTTTTTTTCATCTGATTGATAATGGCTCGGGCAACTATATCCCGGGGAGCTAACTCTCCTTCCGGGTGATAAGATGCCATAAAAGAATCTCCCTTAATATCTTTCAAGATGGCACCTTCTCCTCGTACTGCTTCGGAAATCAAAAATTTTGGACTTTCTGGATAATATAAAGCAGTAGGATGAAATTGAATAAATTCCAAATCGGTTACCTTAGCCCCACCCCTAAAGGCAGCCGCAATTCCATCTCCCGTAGCTACCTCTGGATTGGTGGTATTGCAATAGAGTTGACCGGCACCTCCACTAGCTAAGATAGTTGCTTGGGCTAAATAAGCCATAATTTTTTGGTTATTATTATCCCAGATTAGCACTCCATAACAGGAGTTGTCCCTGGTTAAAATATCTATAACAAATATATTTTCCTTGACTTGGGCTTTTTTTTCTTTGATCACTTTTTCGGATAAGGCTCTTTCTATTTCTGCTCCTGTGGCATCTCCTTGGGCATGTAAGATTCGAGGTTTTTGATGCGCTGCCTCTAAGGTGGTTTTATATTTACCCTCAATTTTGTCAAATTTAGTTCCTAATTCTATTAATTCCTCGACACATTTAGGACCTTCCGTAACTAAGACCTCTACTGCCTTTGGATCACAGAAGTTTGCTCCTGCTCTCAGAGTGTCTTCCATATGCAAGCGGGGAGAATCTTCATCTCCTAAGGCTACTGCAATTCCCCCCTGGGCATATTCGGTACTACTTTCTTTTAGTCTATTTTTGGTTAGAATAATTACCTTTCCTTGATTCAGTAGTTTAAGAGAAGTATATAAGCCGGCTATTCCAGAACCAACCACTAAAAAGTCAGTATATTCTATCTCTAGAGAGGAAAGATTAAAATTTATTAAATAACGTGGCTTCATTGGTAAGGTGGTCCTTTCTAAAATTTTATGTTGATGAAGTGGTCAGATGGTCCATAAATTTTTTGTACATTTTAAAAATAAATAGCAAGTTATAAAAACCACTCCCTTGGTTCTCTTGGATACTAAACAGTAAGTTAATTAATCAGGTAATTTTTATCATCCTGTTTATGGCCCTTAAAGATTTTTTTCTAAGGTGGTCTGATACAGTAACTCGAGGAGCTAATTCTTTTAAGGAATAAAGAATTTTGTCTAAAGAGATAAGTTTCATATCCGGACAAGTCATACTTTCGGAAGCCCAGAAAAATTCTTTGTCCGGATTTTTCTTTTTTAAGGGGAAGATAATTCCCTTTTCGGTGCCAATAATAAATTCATTATGAGGGCTATTGCTGACAAAGTCGATTATTCCTTTGGTACTACCTATATAATCTGCTAAATCACATACTTCTGGACGGCATTCAGGGTGAACCAGGACCAAGGCCCGGGGATGAAGTTTTTTTGCCTGAATTACTTCTTCTTTACTCAAGGTTTCATGAATCGGGCAATAACCTGGCCAGGGGATAATCCTTCTTTTGGTCTTTTGGGCAGTAAAGTGAGCTAAATTCTGGTCCGGAAGAAATAAAATATCTTTTCCCGGAAAAATAGCCTGAACGACCTGGATGGCATTAGAAGAAGTACAGCAATAATCGCTGAGAGATTTTACTGCTGCAGAGGTATTTACATAGGAAATTACCACAGCTTGAGAGAGTTCTTTTTTCTTCTTTTTTACTTCGTCTGGGGACGCCATATCTGCCAAAGGACAGCCTGCCTTAATATCGGGGAGGAGGATGATTTTTTCAGGAGATAGTATAGCAGCAGTCTCGGCCATAAAATGAACCCCACAGAAGACTATAACCTTGGAGTTAGTTTTAGCTGCCTGTTGACTTAAAGCGAGAGAATCTCCTGTATAGTCAGCAATTTCTTGAACCTCTGCTGGTTGATAGTAATGGGCTAAAATTATTGCTTCTCTCTTTTCCTTCCAGAATAGTATTTCTTTAATTATATTATGGCGAACTGAAATATTATTTATTTTTTTCAAGTCCTTCTCCTTTTTGCACAATAATAGTGGAGTCTACCAGTAATATATTTCTGGTGTTAATTTTATTGTCATTATAACAAAAAAAGATGATAAATGAAATTTATTTTAGTGGAATATAATTAATTAAAAAATCACTATTAAAAATAGTTAATTTCTTATTTCCAAAAAGACTAATCTACTATTCGGGGAACAATAATTTTTCTTATAGCTTTTCGTAGATTTTTACCTCCAAACAAATATTCTACTTTGATTGACAAGGTCGGGAAAGAAGGGTAATATTAAAAAAATAAAATAGGGTAAGAAAAGAAGGTAAAAGTTAATCTGGAAGGTTGTTACCAGTGGTGTTAATTCTATTAAATTTTTAGTCAGCAGGGGGTTCATTTCAGGACTTCTTCTTTCTTAGACTTAGCTGATCTTATTCTACTAAGGGTTAATTATAGCTGAACACTATTTAAAAAGGATGGAAAGCTTATGGAAAAAGAAAGATTTTTAAACTTTGAAGGTCTAACCTTCGACGATATCTTATTAGTTCCTCAAGAGTCTGCCATACTTCCCAAAGAGGTAGATGTTTCAACTGTTTTAAGTAAAAATATTCGTATTAATGTTCCCCTGGTGAGTGCAGCTATGGATACAGTTACAGAATCAAGATTAGCCATCGCTATTGCCCGTGAGGGAGGTATCGGTATAATCCACCGGAATATGTCTATTGAAGAACAGGCGGAAGAAGTGGATAAGGTAAAACGGTCAGAAAGTGGCATAATTGTTGACCCCATATATCTTTACCCTGAGAATCAAGTTGGAGAAGCGATTGACCTGATGGGAAAGTATCATATATCAGGTATACCAATTGTCAATAAAGAAAAGAAGTTAGTGGGGATATTAACTAATCGGGATATCCGATTTTTAAAGGATAGAGATATTAAAATTAAGGAAGTAATGACCAGGGAGAACCTGATCACTGCGCCGGTGGGAACTACTTTAGAAGAAGCAAAAAGTATATTGCATAAACATCGGATTGAAAAGTTGCCTTTAGTAAATGATAGTTTTATTTTAAAAGGACTCATTACTATTAAGGATATTGAGAAAGTAGAACAATATCCTTGTTCCTGTAAGGATGATAAAGGGAGACTAAGAGTTGGAGCAGCAGTAGGTATTTCTCCAGATATGTTGGATAGAGTCGAAGCCCTAACCAAGGCAAAGGTAGATGTAATAGTGGTGGATAGTGCGCATGGACATTCTGTCCGGATTATCGAAGCAATAAAAAAAATCAAGAAAAAATTTGATATCGAACTGATAGGAGGTAATGTAGCTACTTATGCTGGCGCGGAAGACTTAATCAAGGCAGGAGTTGATGCCATAAAGGTGGGTATTGGTCCAGGTTCTATTTGTACGACCAGAGTAATTGCAGGAGTAGGAATACCTCAAATTTCGGCCATCCAGGAATGTAAGAGAGCTGCTCAAAAATATAATATACCAGTCATCGCTGATGGAGGAATCAAATATTCTGGAGATATTACTAAAGCCCTGGCGGTGGGAGCGGATTCGGTAATGATTGGTAGTCTTTTTGCTGGTACCGAGGAGAGCCCGGGAGAAGTAGTTCTTTATAAAGGAAGGAGTTATAAAGAATATAGAGGAATGGGCTCATTGGGAGCAATGAAAAAAGGGAGTAAAGATAGATATTTCCAGGAGGATAATGAAGAAAGTAAACTAGTGCCAGAGGGCATTGAGGGGAGAGTATCCTACAAAGGTCGTCTCTCTGCTCTGATCTTTCAATTATTAGGGGGAGTTCGGGCAGGAATGGGTTACTGTGGAGTAAAAAATATCAAAGAACTACAGCAGAAGACCAAATTTATTAAAATTACTTCTGCAGGATTAAAAGAGAGTCATCCTCACGATATAATTATTACCAAAGAGGCTCCTAATTATGGTATAGAGAGGGAAGAGATTTGAGTTATATCAAGATAGAGATATCTCTGGAGAAAGGAGATTAAGTTGCGGGAAATAGATGACCTTATTGAGAAGGCTAGAAAAATACATCAGCAAGCATGGGTATTCGATGCCCACTGTGATACCATCTGCAAAATAGTAAATGAACATTATTCTTTAGAGGAAAGGAAGAAAATAGGACACCTGGATATTCCCAGAATGAAAGAAGGAGGAATAGGTGTCCAGATTTTTGCGGTTTTTATTGAAGATATCTATAAACCAGATAGATCATTAAAAAGGGCATTACAACTCATTAGTAGTCTCTATCAAGAAATAGAACAAAATCAGCTTCATATCTCTTTAGTCCATAATTTTAACCAGCTAAAAGAGGCCAGAAGAATGGGTAAGATTGCTGCTATACTTTCTATTGAAGGAGGAGAGGTATTAGAAGGTGAATTGGGAATATTAGGTATTCTCTATACATTAGGAGTAAGACTCCTCACTCTCACCTGGAACCAAAGAAATCAAATTGCTGATGGTGTGGGAGAATCTCGCACCGGTGGTGGATTAACTAACTTTGGATTAGAAGTTATAGAGCAGATGAATAAATTGGGGATGATTATAGATGTATCTCATCTTTCAGAAAAAGGATTCTGGGAAGTAGTAAAGAAGAGTAAAGCTCCGATCATCGCCTCTCATTCTAATTGTTATTCCTTATGTCCTCATCCTCGAAATTTAAAAGATGATCAGCTTAGGGCTATAGCGAAGAAGGGAGGAGTAATTGGAATTAATTTTGTGCCGAATTTTTTAACCAAGAAGAGAAGGAAAGTTACTATTCAAGAGGTAATAAACCATATAGATTACCTGGTAGAAAACATAGGTATAGACTATGTGGGATTAGGATCTGATTTTGATGGAACTAAAAAACTCCCAGTAGGGTTGGAAGGTGCAGAAAAATATCCCTATATTACTATAGAATTATTGAAGAGGGGTTATGAAGAAGAGCAGATTCAGAAGATATTAGGAGGCAATCTAGTCCGCGTATTTAAAGAAGTAGTTGGATAATAAAATTAAGGAATAAATTGCAATTTTAGATTAAAATAGGTAGATAGAAAGTAGGAGCGAGAACTATTCGATTCAAGAGGAGAAAGTTAGTTATTGGCATGAGATAAAAATAAGAATCGGGGATAAGCAAAGGTAATGTTTTTAATAATAGGGGGAAATGTATTATAATATAAAGGGTAATAAAAGTTTATCCCAGAAATGAGAAATGGGGGTGACTTTAAAGTAAGATATTTAGTCAGAGTAGATAACCTGCGTTAAGTGTTAGAGAATGGGACGTCGTCTCTAAACGAAAGGAAGAAAAGGTATAAAGACTTTTCATAATCCTGCGGTAGGTTATCGCGTCCGCTGCTACATCAGAAATGCGTGGTTAAAGACTCTTCTTGATGTAGCAGAATAAAATTATTTTAATTTTAAAGGCTATATCAAGGAGGGACTGCAATGACAATTTCATCGTCAAAGATTACTACTATCGGTCTTCTGATTGCTTTAAGTATAATTTTGACTCGACTGGCTAGTATACGGATTGCGATCGGAGGAGTAGAGGGAATCAGAATCGGCCTGGGAAGATTACCTATTATTTTAGGTGGCATATTATTTGGCCCGGTTGCGGGAGGAATAATAGGCGCGCTTTCTGACTTTATAGGTTATTTCGTCAGTGGTATAGGAGCTTATATGCCCCATTTTACTCTGACTTCTGCCCTGGGGGGGATCATACCCGGAGTAATAATAAATTTAAAGAAAGAAGAGTTTAATACTTTTGACTTAGCTATAGCCATTACCACCGGACAGATTATTACTTCTCTTCTTTTAACACCTTATTTTCTACATATTCTGTTTAGGCTATCATGGTTAGTCTTATTACCTCCCAGACTAATTGTGGAACCTGTTCAAATATTCATTTATACTTATACCATTAATCTAATGTTAAAACGAAATTTTTTCAGGATTAAATCATATAAGATTTAAGTTTTAATTTTGTTTTAGATTTAAAAATAGATGATCAGGATAATAATTGGCTGAAGAAGGGTAGCTCCCAGGTGATTTCTTATAATTATTTTATGCATATAATATATTTTGATTTATTCTTTGTGAATTACAGAAAAAATTTAATTAGAATAGGCCAAAAAAACATAGAAAGTTAGGATATTAAAGATGGGAAGCAAAAGAGATAGTAGTAAAAATAAAACTATGAAGGCAGCCGTATTTTATGCTCCACATCAGGTAAGATTGGAAGAATTGAGTATTCCAAAGATATCTTCGGATGAAGTTCTAATTAAAGTAAGAGTAGCGCTTACTTGCGGTACAGATCGTAAAACTTATTTAAGAGGGCATCATCTATTTAAACCGCCTTTTATTTTTGGGCATGAGTTTTCTGGCGACATTGTAGAAGTAGGTAAAGAGGTAAAGAATTTTAAACCCGGAATGAGAGCGGTAGCCGCTAATTCAGCTCCTTGCAATTCCTGCTTTTATTGTAAAAATGGAGAACATAGTCTATGTGATAGTCTATTTATCCAGTTAAGTGGTGCTTTTGCAGAATATATTAAGATTCCAGGAATTATTGTATCTCAAAATCTGCTAATCTTTCCTGAAACAGTGAGCTATAAGCAGGCTGCTTTTTTAGAGCCTCTCTCCTGTGTCATTCACGGCATAGAGGTATCGAATATTAATTTAGGTGATACCATAGTAATTAATGGAGCTGGCCCGATTGGTTTACTATTTTTACAGGTAGCCAAATTAAAGGGGGCAAGAGTAATAATAACTGACTTGGTTGAGGAAAGATTGCAATTAGCTTTGAAATTAGGAGCATATGAAGCAATAAATGTATCTCGGGTAAAAGATATTGTTCAGGAGGTGAAGAATCTTACTGAGGATGCCAGAGGAGTAGATGTTGCCATTGAGGCAGTTGGTTTACCTGAAGTATGGGAACAAACTATTGCTATGGTAAGAAAAGGGGGAACGGTCAACCTTTTTGGTGGTTGCCAGATGGGTACCAAAATCTTTCTGGATACCAGTTTGGTTCATTATTCACAGATAAATATAAAAGGGGCTTTTCATCATACTCCAGGTCAGGTTAAGAAGGCTTTTAATCTAATCTGCAACCAGGAGATTGATGTTGATTCCTTAATAAGTGGTGAATTTCCTCTGGAAGAGATATCTACAGTAATAAAAATGATGTTGGAAAATCAGGGGATTAAGATGGCCTTAATACCCTGATCGAACAATGTACTAGTTTAAAAGTAATGCTAATTTATAGGTGGGAATTTCTTAATTAAGAAAAACTGAATATTTACTTTCGAAGGGAATTGAAAAAAGAGGCAGAGAAAAGATGAAGGCATTAGTGAGGTACGGAAAAGGAGAAAATGACCTAGAATTAAGAGATATCCCTGAGCCTTTTCCGGAAGCTAATGAAGTAAAAATAAAAGTAAAAGCTACGGGAATTTGCGGGACAGATCTCTATGGATACTCAGCAGTAAGGCCTCCTGTAGTTTTAGGTCATGAAACTGCCGGAGTGATAATAGGACTGGGCAAGGGGGTAAAAGATATTAACCTGGGTGATCGGGTAACTACCGAAACCACTGCCTATGTTTGTGGAAAGTGCAGATATTGTTTGAATAAAGAATATAACTTATGTCCTCACCGAAAGGGTTTAGGATCGGCAGTAAATGGAGCCTTTGCGGAATATTTTGTGATAAAAAGGGAAAGTATTCGTCCTATTCCTGCTTGGCTTGACTTTATTTCTGCTTCTCTTTTTGAGCCTTTATCCTGTGCCACCCATGCAGTTATAGAAAGAGCCAACTTACAAAAAGGAGAAGTGTCTCTGGTTTTAGGACCGGGTCCTTTTGGTTTAATGATTGCTCAAGTAGCCCAGACTATAGGATCAAAAGTAATCCTGGTGGGGATTGAGGGAGATGAAAAAAGACTCGATTGGGGAAAAAGATTAGGAATTAACCTTATTTTTAAGCTAGATAAAAAAGATTTAGAGAAGGGCTGGGGGAATAAAGTAATAGATCAAGGAGATATTGATGTAGTTTTTGAATGTTCCGGTTCCCCTGCTGCGGTAGAATACGGATTAAAAATTATCAGGAAAGGGGGTAGATTTATCCAGGCTGGAATTATTCGTTCTCCGGTAACTATTAATCTTGATAAATGGTTATTTGATAAAGAATTATTGCTTGTAGGTACCCGTACTCAGAGACCTTCCTCATGGGATAAAGCCATAGATTTAGTAAATAATAGTCAGGTAAATCTTGGAAAGTTAGTTAGTGATGTATTACCATTAAGCGAATGGAAAGAAGGATTTAAGAAGGCCAAAGAAAAAAATTCCATTAAAGTAGTTCTTCAACCAGATAGCGAATTTAAAGAAAAGATATATTAAAAGAAAATTTATAGGTATGGGGGGAATAACAATGATAGAATTTGAAAATCTTAAAATAGGTCTAAAAGGGGTGGCTCAAACCATAGTGAATGAAGAAAATTCTGCAGAAAGGTTTGCTCAACCAATGGTACCCGCCTTTTCCACCCCTATGTTAGTAGCTTTATTCGATTCTGCTGCTATAAACTCAGTTAAAGATCTTCTCCCGGAAGGATATATTACTGTGGCCTCTCGGATTTCTATTACTCATTTAGCTGCTACTCCTTTAGGGATGACCGTTACTGCTGAAGCGACTCTCATTGAGATTTTTAGAAATCGATTAACCTTTGAGGTAGTAGCTTATGATGAAAGTGAGAAAGTAGGAGAAGGTCAGGTGGAAAGATACATTATTGACTTGGAAAAATTTACTAGAAAGATGTTAGAAAGAAAAAAACCATAGGAGGCTGAATTTGCCTTGGTCAAAAAAGCCCTTTTAGTTATTGATATGTTGAATGATTTCATTCGAAAAGAAGGAAGACTCTATATCGGGGATAAAGGAAAAGAAATTATCTTGGCTATCCAGAAAAGACTGGAATACTTTCGAAAGAGCGGTGAGCCGATCTTCTATATTTGTGATAACCATCACCATGATGACCAGGAGTTTAAACTCTTTCCTTCCCATTGCATTAAGGGAACCTGGGGTGCAGAAGTTATTGACGAATTGAAGCCAGAAAATAATGATATTATTATCTATAAGAGGAGATATAGTGGATTTTTTCAAACTGATTTAGATCTTACCCTAAGAGAACGAGGAATTTCTAAATTAGAACTGGTTGGAGTGTGCACCAATATCTGTGTTTTATATACTGCGGCCAGCGCAAGGATGTTGAATTATCCGGTAACCATTTGGAAAAATGCCGTTACCTCTTTTGACCAGGAAGCCCATAATTTCGCTTTACAACAGATGAAGGATGTATTAGGGGTAACAGTAAGATAGATTATTTAGTGATAGAATTTCAATGATATTGGTGGTAAGTATGGGAGTAGAGGAAAATGGTCGTTAAAAGAGTAAAAATCGGCTTAGCCTTGGGAGGAGGTGGGGCTCGCGGTCTTGCCCATATTGGAGTAATCCAGGTCCTGGAAAGAGAAAACATCCCTCTTGATCTTATTACTGGTACTTCTATGGGGGCAATTATCGGAGGGGTATATGCCTTAACCAAGGATATAAGCGCTATAAAGAAAGTTGCTGATAAATATACTGAGGTAATGAGCACTTTTAACCTGAATTTAAATTTTGGAGAGGAAGAAAAGGGAGGAAAGCCACTTTTTTTAAAAAGGGTAGCTGATTTTTTAAAAAAAGGCTATATCCTTAATCAGGAATTGAGAAATAAATATCTTAATGAAGGAGAGGAATTAAGAAAGATTATTCGAGAACTGGTTAAAGATAAAACTTTTGCCGAGGTGGAAATACCTTTTGCGGTGGTGGCGGCAGATTTAATCAAAGGAGAAAAAGTAGTCTTGCAGGAGGGGAAATTGTTTAATGCCCTCCTGGCCAGCGCCTCTATTCCCGGAATATTTCCTCCGGTAGTTTTTGGTAAAAAGTTATTGGTGGACGGAGGAATTGTAGAGGTTGTTCCTATTGAAACAGCCAGAAGTCTGGGGGCTAATTTGGTAATCGCAGTAAATGTAAGTAGCTCACTGAAAAGGAAGTATGAGTATAATAATGCGGTGGAGATTCTTTTTCGTAGCGATGAAATAACCTCCAGTCATTTAAGAAAACTCCAGTTATCTTACGCAGATGTGGTAATTACTCCCCAGGTAGGACGTTTTTATTGGTCTGATTTCTCTAAACCGGAACAATGTATTAAGCAGGGGGAGATTGCCGCCCAGGAGAGTATTCTAGAAATAAAAAGGAGATTAAAACAAAAAGGAGGGGTGTGGTGGAAAAGATTATTTTCTTAAATCCAAGTTATTGGTCATCCTTTTTATGTTCAGATTTCGAACTTTGGGAAAAATCTTTTTTTTCTACCTTTTCTTTCTTCAAGTTAGTAGAATTTTGTTTTTCCGAAGAGAAATTATCCTTCCGGAAATCGGTACTATAGAATCCACTACCCTTTAAAATAAAATTACCATTTTTACTAATTAATCTATAGACTTCTCCCTGGCAAATTTTGCAAATCTTAATTGGGGACTCAGTGATAGATTGAAATTTTTCAAACTTACTTCCACACTTTTTACATTTATACTCATAAGTAGGCATCTTGAATTCACCTCAGGGTAAAGTTAAGATTATTTATTCTTATTTTTATCTAAAATTCCATTTGTATATTTTAATTCAGTTTTTATTTTTGTCAAGATTTTAGTGCCCCGATCTAGCCATGGATATTGGAAGGATAGCATTCTTAAAAAAAGATAGGTTAAGTTTGCAGTTTTTAAGTTTAGATGATATAATAATGTATCCAAAATCCTATAACATTTTTACTCTGTTTTTTAAAAATAAAAGAATCTATAAAAAAGTATAATCTAAGCGAAGAATTAAAGATTTATCATTTTGGGATTAAAAAGCTACTTTTTTTAGGAGATCTAATTCTATAATAAAATAATTATTTTGGTTTCGGAATTAAATATCTATGCAAGGTGAAGAGCAATTACCCCATCAATTAAGAAAGATTAGCCATAAGATTAAGGAATTAGAGAAGCTCATCCAAACTCAACCAGAAAGACCTAGAGAGTCAACTAAAGCGGAAGAGTTATTTCGTTTAATAGTGGATAATTCTTATGATATTATTACTTTACATGATAGTGATCTGAACTTAACCTATAGATTTGTCAGCCCTTCGATTAAGAAAATTACCAATTATAAGCCTGAAGAATTAATAAATAAATCACCCTGGGAGTTTATTCACCCTGAAGATCAACAAAAAATGATGCCTCTATTAAAAAGATATCTCCCCCCCCAGCCCAAAAAACCTTTTGATAAACAAAAATTATCTTTTATCAAGAAAATTACTTATCGTTTTAAAGATAAGAAGGGGGAATGGAGATATTTTCAGAGTTCGGGCAGCATAATGGATAACCAGCTACTTTTTATCACCAGAGATATAACTAAGCAAAAACAGGCAGAAGAAGAATTAAAGCTTAGACAGAAGGAATTTGCTAGTTTATTTAAAAATAGTCCAGAAGCTCTGATTTATACAGATAAAAATTTTAAGATTATAAATCTGAATCCAAAATTTACCAAGCTTTTTGGTTATACTTTGAAGGAGATTAAGGGTAAAAATATGGATGACCTATCCATCATCCCTCCAGATAGAGTAGAAGAAGCAAGAACGCTTACTAAAAGATCCTTCCAGGAAAATATTTCCTTAGAGACAGTGAGAAGAGATAGGGAGGGCAGGTTGTTTCCGGTAGTTATTTCTAGCTCTCGGGTAACTGTTGAGGGAGAATTTAAAGGGATTATCGTTTCTTATCGGGATATCACCACTCACCAGAAGTTGGTGGAGAGTTTAAAGAAGAGTGAGAAGAAGTATCGAGATTTATTTACCAGTATACCCGGTGGCTTTTATCGTATAGATAATCAAGGTAAAATAACAATGATGAATTCCGAAGGGGCTAGAATGTTTGGTTATGCTTCTCCCGAAGAAACAATAGGTAAAGAACAGGCACACATTTTCTATTTCTCCCCTGAGGAGAGGGAAAGATATCTTCAGGAATTAGAGAAAAATAATGGCTTCCTTAAGGATTATGAAATTACCCTAAGGAAGAGAGACGGTTCTCCTGTAGTTATCTCCGATACCAGTCATTATTATTATGATGAAGAAGGAAAAATTGCTGGCATAGAAGGCACTTTTATTGACATTACTGCCCGTAAAGAAATAGAAAAAGAGATTAGATATGAACAGAGCTTATTGCACGCCCTGATGGATAATATCTCTGATTCAATTTATTTTAAAGATCGGGAGAAGAGATTTATCCGGGTAAATAAAAAGAAAGCGGAGAATGCAGGCCTAATTCCTGAAGAGATGATGGGAAAGACTGATTTTGATTTTTTCTCTCCGGAAGCTGCCCAATCTTCTGCCCTAGATGATGAATTAGTGATAAATTCTGGTCAACCCATTATTAATAAAGAAGAAAGGATTATAGATAAAAACCAGCGAGAAAACTGGGTATCGACCACTAAGGTACCCTGGTACAATCAAGAAGGTAAGGTAGTAGGGGTAATTGGTATTTCCCGGGATATCACTGAATATAAGCGCAATGAACAAATCCGGCATGTCCTTTATAATATCTCTCAGGCTGCTAACTCGCCTATCTCTCTGGATGAGTTCTACCGGACTATCCATCAGGAATTAGGAGCCATTATTAATACCACCAATTTCTATATTTCCCTGGTGGATAAAGAAAAGAACCAGATCTACTTTCCTTATAGCGTTGATGAAACAGGACATATCCATAAAGAGAGGACTTTGGAACATTCCTCCTTAATTGTTTGGGTTATTCGCTCAGGAAGACCCCTTCTGGTTACTCAGGAGATGGTCCAGAAAGATCCCCAGTGGAAATCCTATAGAGAATGGTTTGGTAAACATCGACAGGTCTGGTTGGGTGTTCCCCTTAAGATTAGTGAGGAAACTATTGGTGTTATGGTAGTACAAAGTTATACTAATCCCAATCTTTATGTGGAAAAAGATATTGAAATTATGAAGTTTGTTTCCTTTCAGATAGCCAGGGTAATAGAGTGGAAAAGAATTGAAGAAGCGATCAAGATGAGCCAGGAAGAATTTGCCAATCTATTTATGAGTAACCCGGAAGCCTTACTCTATCTGGACGAAAATGCCAGGATTAAAAATATAAATCCGCGCTTTTCCCAACTCTTTGGTTATACCTTAGAAGAGTTAAAGGGTAGATATATTGATGAAGGGATGATTCATCCTCCCGATAAGATAGAAGAGGGACAAAAAATGGATCAAATTGCCCTGGAGAAAGGATATGTGAATTATCAGACAGTCAGAAAGAAGAAGAATGGTACCTTGTTTCCCGTTTTTATTTCAGCTTCCCGGATGTTCATTGGTGGTAAAATGAAGGGAATAATAGCTACTTATCGAGACCTTACCTCTCAAAAGGAGATAGAGGAAAAGATACGTCAGAGTGAAGAAAAATTTGCCGGAATATTTTTCCACATTCCAGAAGCTGCTTTTTATCAGGATATAGAAGGTACTATTTTAGAGATTAATTCTAACTTCACTAAGCTTTTTGGATATACCAGGGCAGATGTAATAGGCAAAAATATTGATGAAATTGGTTTCTATCCCCCCAATAGAATTGAGGAAGGCAAAAGATTGACTATTCAATCCCGAACTGAAAATATAAAAAATTTTGAAACCATTAGATTAAAGAAAGATGGTACTCCGGTATGGGTAAGTATTTCTAGCTCTTCGGTAAAGGTTAGGGGTAAGTTCCTCGGAGAGATTGCCTTATACCAGGATATCACTGAACGCAAGCAAAATGAACAATTACAGCGAGTCCTTTACCATATTTCTCAGGCAGCTAATTCTACTATCTCCCTGAATGAACTCTACCAGACTATCCACCAGGAATTAGGGATGATTATTGATACTACCAATTTTCATATTGCTTTGCTTAATCCGGAAAGAAGCAATATTCAATATGTGTATTTTGTTGATGAAAAAGATAAGATTTCTGCTACTTCAGAAGTGAATAGTACTGGTACACTGGCCAGTTATGTAATTAAAACGGGACAACCACTACTGGCGAATTTCGACCTGATTAATGAAATGATAGAAAGGGGAGAATTAATTCGTCCTAACTTAGGCACTTTAACTCCGAAGACTGTTTGGCTGGGAGTCCCTTTAAAAGTAGGGGATAAGATAATGGGGTCTATAGCAGTATTGAGTTATACCAATCCCCATCTTTATAGCCAGAAGGATATCCAGATTTTAGAATTTGTCTCCACTCAGGTAGCTATGGCGATAGAGCGGAAGCAGATTGAAGACAGAATAAAATATTTAAGTTTTCATGATTCTTTAACCGGGGTATATAATCGAGCTTATTTGGAAGAAGAATTAAAGAGATATAATTTTTCTCGATATTATCCTTTGAGTTTAGTGATGATAGATGTTAATGGATTAAAGGTGGTAAATGATACCTTTGGTCATGCGGAAGGGGATCGCCTCTTGCAGCATCTTACTCAGATTCTTCGCTCAATATGCCGGAAGGGCGATATTCTGGCTCGTATAGGAGGGGATGAGTTTGCCATTATTTTACCCTCGACTAATTCTAAAGAGGCCTGTTGTTTTTGTGAGAGAATCGAAAAAGCCTGTCAGGAAGATAAGATTAAGCCAGAATATTTAAGGATTAATCTATCTCTGGGACAGGTAACCCAACAAGGCGAATATAAAGATTTATCTTCTCTTTTTAAAGAAGTAGACCGCAGGATGTATCAGAATAAATTATTGAATGATCAGAAGAGAGAAGCACATTTTTTGGAAATCTTCCGTAATATTTTAACTGACAAGGATCCCCACATTATTGGCGAATTTCCTAGAATTCAAAGGCTGGCCATTTCTTTAGGGGAAAAAGCAGGTCTTTCTGAATATCAACTGAAAAATCTGAAGATTTTGGCTCTTTTCCATGACTTAGGTAAGATTAATATTCCGAAAAGTCTCCTATTTAAGCATCAAGACCTTACCTCTTCTGAAGGGAAAATGATCAAAAAGCATCCTATTTTTGGTTATCGCATAGCTACTAATTTTAGTAGTTTGGATCCTATTGCGCAAGAAATTTTGTATCATCATGAGCACTGGAATGGTAGTGGTTATCCAGAAGGATTACAGGGCGAGCAAATTCCTCTCCTTTCCCGCATTATTTCACTGGTAAATACTTATGATGTAATGCAATTTTCTTGTCCCTCCCAGCAGGCTAAAAGTAAAGAGGAAGCACTAAAAGAGATTAGAAGGCGTGCAGGTACTCAGTTTGATCCTCTTCTGGTAGATATTTTTCTTAAAATGATGGGTAAAGAAAGCTAAACTTTTGAAGAGAGATTTTCAGGTCTAATCTTCCTCACTTGAAGAGAGAATAAAATATTAGTAAAAAATTGGTTTTTCTATTTACTAATTTTGGTTTATATAATATAAAATAATATAATTGATAAGAAAAAGGATGGGAAAAAATCCATGAGGGTTCTTGGGATAACTGGATATAAAAAGAGCGGTAAGACCACTCTGTTATTAAGTTTGGCTGAAGAACTAAAAAAACGAGGGTATCGAGTAGCAGCTATAAAACATATTTCCGAACATCTGGAACTGGCTAAAGGAGATACAGAAAAATATAAAAAAAATATCTCCCAGTTTGTCGGTGTAACAGACCGGGAAGTAGTGATTAATTTAGATAATAAGAAAAGTTTAGAAGAAGTGCTTAATTTTTTTAATGCGGACATTATTTTAATAGAAGGTTTTAAGCAAGAAAAGACTTTCCCCAAAATTGTTTGTTTAAGAGAAGATAAAGAAAGAGAAGAATTATTTGATGGCTTACAATTATGTACTGCTAGCCTCTCTCCTTTAAAGACTAAAGATGAGCTGGTGAATTTTAATATCTTAGACCGCGAAGACCTCAAAAAGATGGTTGATCTGATCTGGGAGAGGTCATTTAAATTACCCAATTTGAATTGTGGATCCTGCGGATATCCGAATTGTTATGAATTAGCTAAGGAAATTGTACAGGGAAGAAAAAGTGTACAAAATTGTGAACCTTTAAAAACTCAAACTATGTTAAAGGTGAATGGGAAGGTAATCTACCTGAATCCTTTCGTCGGAAAGTTAATGACCAATACTGTGAAGGGATTTTTATCCTCTCTGAAAGGTTATACGGAAGAAATTATAGAAACAGTAGAAATAAAAATAGAACAGAGAAAGTGACTATGAATATTCTTTTATCTAGGCTAATAATACTGATTATGGGTTAAATATCCTTTATTGGTTAAGTTGGAATTGGAATATGGTAGAGGTGATATATATATGGATTTAGATTCAGGAAAAGAAAATTTAGAAGTTCAGAAAGATTCACGGGAAGAAAATATATATGATTCAGTGATAATAGGTGGTGGACCAGCCGGATTAACTGCAGGAATTTATTTAAGTCGAGCTAGAATGAATATTGTATTAATTGAAAAGACTTTTCCCGGTGGACAGGCAGTGCTTACGGGAAAGATAGAAAATTACCCAGGATTTCCGGAAGGAGTAGGAGGTCCAGAGTTGATGAAAAGAATAGAGGAACAAGCCCTCAAATTTGGATTAAAAATAGAATATGGAGAGGTCAAAGGACTTAAAGGCGAGGAGGGTAGTCAGCTAAAGATAATCGAGACCGATGAACGGAAATATAAAACTTTTACTATAATTATAGCTTCTGGGGCGGAGGCGAAGAAGCTAGGAATACCAGGAGAAGAGGAATTGAGAGGAAGAGGTGTATCTTATTGCGGTACCTGTGATGCCCCCTTTTTCCAAGATAAAGACATAGTAATAGTGGGAGGTGGAGATACCGCAATGGAAGAAGCTTTATATTTAGCCAAGTTTGCCCGGGAGATTACTATTGTTCATCGACGGAGTCGATTGAGAGCCACTAAGATACTCCAGGAAAGAGTTATTAACCATGAGAAAATAAAATTTATTTGGGATTCTATAATCACCAGTATATTAGGGCAGGATAAAGTTGAGGGGGTAACTCTCCAGAATCTGCAAACAGGAGAAGAGAAAAAAATTTCCTGTCAGGGTGTCTTCCTTTTTGTAGGTTATTTACCCAATACTAAATTTTTAGAGGGAATGGTACAATTGGACGAAAATGGTTATATTATTACAGATGATCAAATGAAAACTTCGCAGGTAGGTATTTATGCTTGTGGAGATGTGCGTAGCAAAAATTTGAGGCAGATAGTCACCGCTTGTGGAGAAGGAGCAGTTGCTGCTTTTAATGCAGAAAGATATATAGAAGAATTAAAGGGAATATCTTATTGAAGAACATAGAAAGGATAATCAACTATGAAGCTGGGTTTATCTACATTTTTATTCGAAGATTATGAATTATTATCAGTATTGCCATTTTATAAAGAAGCAGAAATAGAGTACTTGGAGATAAAACCTCAAAAAGGACATTTTGATTACCAGGATCCTGAATATCTTGATCAAGTTGATAAAGAATTAAGAAGAAATAATTTGAAAGTAAAATCAATGCATATGCCTGTATCCGCTACGGGAGTAGATATATCCTTGATTGAAGAGTATGACCGGGTATGGTCTGTTCGTGAGGTAGAAAAGACTATTCTTGCTCTACTAAGACTTAAGGGAGAGATAATCATAATTCATCCTGGGAGTACTTTGGGGAGTGAAAAAGAGAGAATGATTCGACAAGGAAAGAGCGAAAAGAGTTTGGAGGAAATATTAAAATTCTGTGAGCACTGGGATATAAAGATTGCTCTGGAAAATACCCTCCCCCGGAAGACCGGGGATAATATTCTAGACATCTTGGCAATGGTAAAGAAATTTAATTCTCAAAATTTGGGGATCTGTCTGGATACCGGTCATTGCCATTTAACCTCTCTCTTGTATAATTATAGTGGGGTAGTAGAATGCTTGCAGGAGATAAAAAATTATCTAATTCATTTGCACCTTCATGATAATCTGGGTAAGGAAGATGATCATCTACTTCCCTGGGAAGGAAATATTGATTGGGCTGCTCTAGTAGAGGAATTAAAGGCAATTGATTATTCGGGAGTATGGATGTTTGAAGTTAGAAAGAAGGCTAATATTCAGGGTAGAGAGATTATCAAAGAACTTAAGAATATTTGTCATAGACTTTTAAAGGAAGATTGAACTATGGAAGAAAAAGGGTATCTTTACTGGTTACGCAGAAAATTACCTGACCGAAAAGTCTTGCAAGAGATGGATAGTTTATTAAAGAATTTAAACTTACATACCGTTTGTGATAGTGCCCAATGCCCTAATCGGGGGGAATGTTATCAGAAAGGTACTGCCACCTTTATGATTCTCGGGAATATCTGCACCAGAAATTGTGGCTTTTGTGCTGTACAAAAAGGGAGACCCCTTCCTCTGGATATTGACGAACCCTACCATGTAGCTAAAGCTGCTCAGCAATTGAGACTTAAGCATGTGGTAATTACTTCAGTAACCAGAGATGATTTGCCTGATGGTGGAGCGGAACAATTTAGAAATACTGTATCAGAGATAAAGAGATTAATACCTGAAAGCACGGTAGAGGTTTTAGTCCCGGATTTTAATGGTTCCTGGGAGGCACTTCAACAGATTATTAACGCACTACCCGAGGTAATTAATCATAATATAGAAACTGTTCCCCGGTTGTATTCTTTAGTAAGACCTCAGGCAAGATATGAGCTTTCTCTGGAATTACTGAGGCAAGTTAAGATTAGAAATAAAAATATATTTACCAAGTCCGGGATTATGCTTGGTCTGGGTGAAGAACAAGAAGAGGTAATTCAAGCCATGGAAGATTTACGCAAAGTGAATTGTGATATGCTGACTATCGGTCAATATCTTAGACCATCTCCTAATCATTTGAAGGTTTATAAATATATTCATCCCCATCAATTTGCCGAATATCAGAAAATAGGGATGTCTTTAGGTTTTAAGTTTGTTGCCTCTGCGCCTTTAGTGCGGAGCTCGTTTCAAGCTGGAGAAATACTACAAAAAATTTTATCTTCCTGCAAGAAAGATATATGAAGATGTAAAAATATGGGATAAGGCAATAGAGGATAGTTATATAATTGCATTTTTTATCTTTTCACCATAGATAGAAGAAGAATAAATGAGAAGTTTGTTTTTAGATTTTTTTTCTTAGTAGAATAGAATTCGATAAATAATCTTTAAATTAATTAAAGATAAGATAATATTTTTTGATATATTTAACTATGTCTGTTAAAATTAAAAAAATATTTATAAACGATTTGACCAATATTTAAGGAGGAAAGGTTTTCATGGCCAAGTATGATATCACCAAGATGCGTAATATTGCACTGATAGGACACGGAGATGCTGGTAAGACCTCATTAGCAGAAGCAATGCTTTTTGATGCAGGGATGATTAGTAGATTGGGGAATATAGCTCAGGGGAATACCACTACTGATTATGATCCCAGAGAGATCAAAAAGGGGATTAGCATTCATTCTGCTTTAGCCTACTTAGACTGGAAAGAGGTGAGGATTAATATTATTGATACTCCTGGATATCTCGATTTCATTACTGATACCAAATCAAGTATGAGGGTTGCGGATAATGCGGTAGTAGTAGTATGTGGGGTATCTGGGGTAGAAGTTCAGACTGAAAAAGTTTGGGAATTTTCTAATGATTATCAGCTTCCTCGCATAGTCTTTATAAATAAAATGGACCGGGAGAGAGCTGATTTTCTTCGAATTAGAGAGATGTTGAATAAGGTGTTTGGTCCCTCGCTGGTTCCGGTGCAATTACCTATTGGTAAGGAGGAGAATTTTAGAGGTATAATCGATTTAATTGAAAGAAAAGCTTTAATATACCAAAAAGCAGGAGGGGAGAAACCTGTCTTTGAAAAACAAGAAATACCTGCTGATTTATTGCCTCAAGTAGAAGAATTTCACAAAGAATTAATTGAAATGATAGCCGAATATGACGATACATTATTAATGAAGTATTTAGAGGGAGAAAATTTAAGCGTAGAAGAGATTACTTCTTGTCTAAGACAAGGAATAAGAGAAAGAAAGATTATTCCAATTTTATGTGGCTCGGCTAGTATGAATATTGGGATAGAACCACTACTGGACTTTATAGCAGAATATTTAATCTCTCCTGCAGAGGTAATCCCGGTTAAGGCAAAGAGTATAGTAGACTCCTCTGAGGTGTTAGTGAATAATTCAGTGGAAGGTTCTTTCTCTTCTTTTGTATTTAAAACTGTAGCTGACCCCTATGTTGGTAACCTGACCTATTTTAGAGTCTATTCTGGTAAATTAGCTGAAGATTCTATTGTGTATAACCCTTCCAAGAATGTGGATAATAAAGTGGGGAAACTTTATAAAATGCAGGGTAAAAATCAAATCCCCATTCCCGAAGTCTATGCCGGAGATATCGCGGCAGTGGCAAAACTTAAAAATACCACTACAGGAGATACTCTTTGTGATAAGGAACATCCGGTAGTCTTTGAAAAAATTGAATATCCCGAGCCAATAATGTTATTAGCAATTTCTCCCAAAACGAAAGGCGATGAGGATAAGTTAAGTACAGTAATTAGCAGGATTATTGATGAAGATCCTACCGTAAGAGTATATCGAGATGAAGATACAGGAGAGACTATTTTAGCGGGTATGGGAGAATCACACTTGGAAGTGATCATCGATACCATGGTTAGTAAATTTGGAGTAGAGGTAGAAAAAAGTACTCCTCGGGTAGGGTATAAAGAGACTATTCGGAAGAAAGTACAGGTAGAAGGGAAGTATAAGAGACAATCTGGAGGGAGAGGACAATATGGACATTGCTGGATAGAACTCGAGCCAAAAGGAAGGGGAGAAGGATTTGAGTTTATTGATAAAATAGTGGGAGGGGTAATACCGCGCCAGTATCGGCCCGCGGTAGAAAAAGGAATAACCGAGGCTATGCAAAGAGGTGTATTAGCAGGATATCCAACCATAGATATCAAAGCAACTCTCTATGATGGCAGTTATCATCCCGTAGATTCTTCAGAACTGGCTTTCAAGGTAGCGGGCTCTCTTGCCTTTAAAAAAGGAGCAGTTCAAGCTGATCCATTTTTATTAGAACCGATTATGGATATTGAAGTGATAGTACCCCGGGAATATATGGGTGATATAATCGGAGATTTAAATAGTAAAAGAGGAAGAATAATGGGAATGGAAGAATCACCTACTGGAAAACAGATTATCAAGGCTAAAGTTCCTCAAGCGGAAATTTTTAAATATGCTATCGATTTACGATCCATCACTCAGGGGAGAGGGATTTTTTCAGTGAAATTCTCTCATTATGAAGAAGTACCTATGAATATAGCCCAGGAAATAATTGCTCACGCCAAGAAGGAAGAAGAGGAGGAAGAATAAAAATTTTAAGGGCTTGAGAAAATTTTTAGTTTTTTTGAAGAAAAAGAAGGATTTTTTAAGTAGATATAGAATATAGTATATGAAAATTTAAAGGAATAAATAATCAATATTAAGGGAAACAAAATAGAAAAGGAGGTGTAAAATTATGGATTGGTTATCAGATTTAGCCTGGTATTGGTGGGTAGCAATTATTGCCGTAGTAGTATATTTAATTTACTACTTTGGAGGAGAAGACTAAGCAAGAAGAGAAATAATAGATTATTTTAATCAAAACCAGAATTATTTAAAGGTTCTAAGGGTAGAATTTTATATTTCCACCAAATAAGGTGCAGGATTAAGCAACTATAAACTTATCCTGCACTTTATTTATATCCGATATAAAAGCGATTAATTTTAATCAAAAAGTCGGAAGAATAGTATTTCTTTTAATGACTGTACTTTATCTAATTACTTCAGTGAATGAACCTATTCAATAGAAGGGGGAATGGCTTATCTTTTTTTCGAAGCCAAGATCCTCCTAAACCTGCCTCTCCTCGGGGGATTGTACTCAATATATGAAAAATATCTATTCAAGTAGATTAGAGGGCAAAGATTCATCGAGTCAGGTGATCAATCCGGGATTAATTATAAATAGAGTATGACCAAAGTAGATTTAGAAATCGAAATGGACAGATCTTTTATAGAGGTTAATTTTTTATGGGAAAATATATTTAAAGGGCAAATAATGTTGACTTTTATAAATTTTTCTCTTATACTTGAAAAAAATTAAATATTTAAAAGGCAGGGCGAAGGACTAAAAGGTAAAAGGCAAAAAGAGAATCAGTATTCTGGTGAAAGCTGATCAACACCTTTACACTCACCTTCAAGCCTGGCCAGCAAAAGGTAAGTTTGAATATTTTTTTACCCTAGTTGGTCACGTGGATAAGCGTTAATTGCATAATAAGAGTGGATAGCAATGTGGGGCTGTAGCGCAGTTGGGAGCGCGCCTCCTTGGCGTGGAGGAGGTCGCGGGTTCGATCCCCGCCAGCTCCACCATTTAACATTTTATGTATACTAGCTATCTAAAAAGGGTGGTACCACGGGAATAATCTCGTCCCTTGTAATTTAAAGATTACTGGAGACGAGATTTTCATTTTAAGGAGGAGCAGAAAATGGAAGAAAGATATAACTTTATGGAAATAGAAAAAAAATGGCAGGAATTATGGGGAAAAGAGAATTATTTTAAAAATATCTATAATCCCCAAAAGCCTAAGTACTATATTTTAGAAATGTTCCCTTATCCCTCTGGAGAACCTCACATGGGACACATAAAGAATTATGTTATTGGTGATGTAGTGGCTAGGTATAAACATTTTAGAGGGTACAATATTTTACACCCCATGGGATGGGATGCCTTTGGTCTACCCGCAGAAAATGCCGCCATTAAATATCAAATTCATCCTGCTGTCTGGACTAAAAATAATATTCAAAAAATGAAAAATACTTTGATCAGAATGGGGATTAGCTATGATTGGGATAGAGAGATTTCTACCTGTCAACCGGATTATTACCGCTGGACCCAATGGATGTTTTTAAAGTTATATCAGGCAGGCCTTGCTTATAAAGAAAAGTCAGTGGTAAACTGGTGTCCTTCCTGTCAAACGGTTCTGGCTAACGAACAAGTGGTAGAGGGAAGATGCGAAAGGTGTGAGACAGAAGTTACTAAAAAGGAATTATCCCAATGGTTTTTTAGAATCACCAAATATGCTCAGAGATTACTTGATGATATGGAGTTATTAGAGGAATGGCCGGAAAGAGTATTAACTATGCAAAAGAACTGGATCGGGAGAAGTGAAGGGGTAAGAATTAAATTTCTTATTAAGGGGAGTGAAAAAAGTATTCCAGTTTTTACTACTCGACCCGATACCCTTTATGGAGCAACTTATTTTCTACTTGCTCCCGAACATCCTCATTTAGCAGAGATAATTAGTGATTCCCCGATTAAAGGTGAAGTTCAAAATTTTATTCAGGAAATAAGCAGAGAAAGTATGATTGAAAGATTGTCTGCTTCTTTAGAGAAAAGGGGATGTTTTACTGGTAAATATGTGATTAATCCCATCAATAATGAAGAACTACCTATCTGGGTAGCTAATTATGTATTAATGGAGTATGGAACTGGGGCGGTAATGGGAGTACCTGCTCATGATCAGAGAGATTTTGAATTTGCCAAAAAGTATAACCTTCCTATTAGAATGGTGATTCAACCTAAAGATAAAGAAATGTTTTCTTCCTCTCTAGAAGAGGCTTTTGCCGAAGAAGGTATAATGGTAAATTCTGGACCTTTTAACGGCTTACCCAGCAAAGAGGCATTGAAGAAAATAGTAGATTGGCTGATAGAGAAAAGGGTAGGAAAAAGAGAGATAAATTACCGCTTAAGGGATTGGTTGATTTCCCGACAACGGTATTGGGGAGCACCTATTCCCATTATTTACTGTTCTCATTGTGGAATGGTTCCAGTTCCCGAAAAAGATTTACCAGTTATTCTTCCCGAAAATGTAGATTATCAGCCCAAGGGTATGTCTCCTTTAGCCAGCAGTGAGGAGTTTGTAAATACAGTCTGCCCGCAATGCGGTAAAAAAGCCCGAAGAGAAACGGATACCATGGATACCTTCGTCTGCTCATCCTGGTATTATCTGAGGTTTTGTTCTCCCCATAGTATGACCGCACCTTTTGATCCTAAAGAATTGGAGTACTGGATGCCCGTAGATCAATATATTGGGGGAGTAGAACATGCCATATTGCATCTATTATATTCTCGGTTTTTTACCAAAGCCTTGTATGATATGGGATACATTAAATTTAAGGAACCCTTTAAAAGACTCTTTACCCAGGGAATGGTCTGTAAAGATGGGGCGGCCATGTCTAAATCTAAGGGTAATGTGGTTACCCCGGGAGAAATAATCTCTCAATATGGGGTAGATGCTATCCGGTTGATGATTCTATTTGCCAGCCCTCCAGAAGTGGATATGGAGTGGACCGATCGGGGAATGGAAGGTGCCTCTAGATTTTTAAACCGAGTGTGGAGTTTAATTTACCATAATCTAGATTATTTCAGAAATAAGAAAGAGATCAAATTGGAACAATTAGAGGAAATAAGCGAACCGGGAAGAAAATTAAGGCAAAAAACTCACCAGACCATAAAAAAATTTATGGAAGACATTGAACGTCGCTTTCATTTTAATACAGCAATTAGCAGTATTATGGAATTAGTTAATTTAATCTATAAGT